>Ga0316204_10004236_pt1 | contig 26320 bp, 24 predicted proteins | sample 6monrhotite_MG_2_FD_205661 | JGI IMG/M metagenome (GOLD analysis project Ga0316204, IMG submission 205661) | Microbial mat bacterial communities from mineral coupon in-situ incubated in ocean water Damariscotta River, Maine, United States -... | ecosystem: Environmental > Aquatic > Marine >...
ACAATATTGAAGGGTTTATATACTTCGCGCCATAGTTTTAAGCCCGCGCCGTTGTAGAGCCAAGCGTTCATGCCTTGAGCATTCATGCCAAAAGGCACGGCGGTGAAAAACTGCGCGGCGGGCACTTTACCAGCCCAGTAGTAAGCGGCACCATGGCCCATTTGCACCGTGCCTTGAGAGACGGCATCAAAGGTCTGCATAGCAGGCACCAGTTCACCACCGGCAAAAACGCTAATGCGAAAGCGGCGACTACTCATTTTTTCGATGTCGTCAGCAAAGCGCTGAATGCCTTCCATAAAAATAGGAAAGTTAGGCGGCCAAGTCGTGACAAGCTTCCAATTATAGCGCTTGCGAGGTGCTGCAAGAGCGGGGGCGGAGACTGCTGTCGTGGCAGCAACAGCACCACCGAGAGCGGCTTTTTTTAGAAAATCACGACGTTTCATATACTTTGCGTCCCTAATGGTTATTTTCCCGAATTATCTTCGGAGATTCCGTGATACTACCGAGCCTGCTCATTGCACGCAATTAACATGGCTGGAGATTGGCGTAGGAGGCGACCAGCCACTTACTGCCGGCACTGTCGAAATTTACTTGCAAGCGAGCACTGGGGCCTTGGCCTTCGCAGTTTAAAATAATGCCTTCGCCAAATTTTGTATGGATGACCCGTTGGCCTAGCTGAAGGCCACCGGGTACTTCTTTGAGACCGAGCGAAAAGCTACTGTTTGAGCTGGTCGCACGGCTGCTACTGGCTTTGGGCCTTACGGGATGGATGAGTTCAGCCGGAATTTCGTTAATAAAACGCGATGCGGGTGAGCTGTTGTCTTGGCCATACAAACGGCGCTGTTCGGCGTGGGTGATGTAGAGCAGTTTTTCTGCGCGGGTTATACCGACGTAACACAGGCGGCGTTCTTCGGCTAAGCGGCCAGGCTCTTCCATGGACATTTTATGCGGGAATAAACCTTCCTCGACGCCACACAGGAAAACCACGGGAAACTCTAAGCCTTTGGCCGAGTGCAGCGTCATCATTTGCACACAATCTTCCCACGGGTCGCCTTGGCCTTCGCCGGCTTCTAGCGCGGCGTGAGAGAGAAAGGCGGAGAGTTCATCTAGTTCGACTTCTTCTTGTTCCTCGGGCTTAAATTCACGGGCAGCGCCAACGAGTTCTTCCAAGTTCTCAATACGAGCGCGGCCCTTTTCGCCTTTTTCTTTTTTGTAATGCTCGATTAGGCCTGAGTGTTTGACTACGTGGTCGACTTTCTCTGCCAAATCAAGTGTGCTGCAGCGTGAGTCTATACCAATCACCAGTTCCAAGAAGGCTTTAATAGCATTGGATGCGCGAGCGGCCATCTCTCCACTTTGGATAATATTTTCGGCCGCATGCCACATGCTCAGACCGTTCATTCGAGCATATTCACGAATGGCCGCGACACTGCGCTCGCCGATGCCTCGGGTGGGCGTATTGACCACTCGCTCAAAGGCTGCGTCATTGTGCGGGTTGGCCATGATGTGCAAATAAGCCAAGGCATCTTTGATTTCCTGGCGTTCGAAAAATCGCTGACCGCCATAAATTCGATAGGGGATGCCAGCACGCAGCATGGCTTCTTCCAAGACGCGTGATTGGACGTTGGAGCGATAGAGCACGGCGACTTCGCGGCGCAGATTGCCTTGATCGACCCATTGGCTGATGCGATCGGCGATAAAGCGTGCTTCATCCAATTCATTAAAGGCGGTGTAGAGCTGAATCAGCTCGCCTTCGCTGCCGTCAGTCCACAACTCTTTACCAAGGCGATCCGTGTTGTGTTCGATCAGTGCATTGGCCGCATTGAGAATATTGGCAGTGGAGCGGTAGTTTTGCTCCAGACGAATGGTTTGAGTCTGCGGATAATCTTGGCTGACTCGATGAATATTCTCGATTTTCGCGCCGCGCCAGCCGTAGATTGACTGATCATCGTCACCCACGATAAATAAATTGCCATTGTCGCCTGTGAGCAAACGCAACCAAGCGTACTGAATAGTATTGGTGTCCTGAAATTCATCGACGAGTAGAAAACGAAAGCGTTCGCGATAATGATGCAGAATATCGGGTCGATCGCGTAGCAATTCGTGGGCACGTAGTAATAACTCCGCAAAATCTAACACACCAGCACTACGACAGGCTTGCTCGTAGAGCTGGTAAATATTAATCATCTGTTTTTCATGCAAGTCGCCCTGATGATCCAAATGTTGGGGCCGTTGGCCTTCGTCTTTTTTGGCGTTGATAAACCATTGAATTTGGCGTGGTGGCCATTTGGCTTCATCCAGCTCCATGCTGCGCAGAATGCGGCGAATCAGGCGATATTGGTCGTCAGAGTCGAGTATTTGAAAGCTTTGGGGTAAATCTGCCTCCTTCCAATGGGCACGCAGTAAGCGGTGAGAGAGGCTGTGAAAGGTGCCCACCCACATGCCGCCGACGGGGGTGTCGAGTAGTTTTTCGATTCGGCCGCGCATCTCCGCTGCGGCTTTATTGGTAAAGGTCACGGCCATGATGTTATACGGCGTGGCATTTTCGACCGCCGTTAGCCAGGCGATACGATGCACCAGTACGCGGGTTTTTCCGCTGCCCGCACCCGCCAATACTAATTGTTGGCCCTGAGGGGCGGTAACAGCTTCACGCTGCGCATCATTAAGCGGATCTATAATATAAGTGACGTCCATGACCGGAATTCTACCAAATTCGACGCCGGTAGGAAGGATCGTTTCGTTGACGCTGTCTGACTGGACAAATGTTAGACAAAACGTTATTAGTAGTCGAATAAAATAAAAACAAATTATGGTGGTACATGTTGGGTGTTTCTAGATTGGTAAAATCTATTTCAGTCGTGTTGGCTGCATGGTTAATGTGTGCATGTGGTGGTGATGGTTTAAATGCCCAAGATAATCAAAAGGCCGCCGAGGAGAAAGAGCCTGAGCAGTACAGCTTGCCTGTGATTGGCCAGGTTTATGAACTCAGTAGTGCCGACACCAAGGTGTTTGAGGTGCATACGGACACCTTGGATGATGCGAGTGTCTGGGCTGTCTGGTTGGAAAATCATGGCGATCAAGATCAGTTAATGATTCGTCGCTATCTCAGCAAAAACTATCTGTGGAATGTATCTGCCACTCGTTTAGACAGCAGCAGTGGTGATGCGCGCTTAGCTCAGCTTGCGATTGATGCCGTGGGCAGTGTGACGGCGCTATGGACGCAAGATAATGCCGTTGGCCGTTCCGAACTTCATGCTCGTTATTACAATAAATACCATGGCCGATGGCGTGCGGCTGACGTGATTGACAGCCCCAATATTGCGGGCGATTCTGATTCACCTTTAGTTGTGGCTCATAGCCAAGGGCAAGTGAGTGCCATCTGGCGACAGCTTGACGGGGCTGTGTGGCGTTTAATGGGCTCGAATTATGAGCCAACAATAGCGACCTGGAGTGAGCCGGTAATGATTGGTAACGGTACTGGTTCAGTGGATGGGCTACAGCTAGCCGTCGATCTTAATGGCACGGTTACCGCGTTATGGCGTGAGTTTGATGGTCTGGTGAGTAATCTCTGGGTGACTCGACGGGGTGTGGGCGGTGCCTGGGCGACGGCGGCACAGTTGAGTGATCGTGTCGAAGGTAGTGTCTTGTCAGCAAAGCTTGTGGTTGATATCGGCGGCAATGCGGTGGTGGCCTGGGTGCAGGATACAGCTGGCGTTCATCGCTTATGGGTTACTCGATATGATAAAAATCAACAGCAATGGCAAGTGGCTACGTCTTTGAGTTCGAGCAGTTCCAGTGTGGGCGTCTACGATCTGGCGGTTACTCCCAATACCGAGGTGACGGTGGCTTGGCTGCAAGACAATGGCGTCGTAGATCAACTTTGGCTAAGCCGTTTTCAGAACAATGCATGGCAAGCTAGCAAGGCCATGGGGGCGGGCGTCAATCCCACGGATGACTTTTTACTGCTAGTTGATGATCGCAATAAAACGACTTTAACGTGGCGCGAAACGGCTAACAATGGCCAGAGCTTATGGAGCCAACATTATTGGGCTGGCTGGCGTAGTGTGGAGCGTGTTGATCAGGGACTGGACGGGGCTGTATTGAATAGCCTTGCATCCGTAGTTGATGTGTTTGGTAACGTGACGTTGGCATGGTTGAGTAATATTGGTCAATACCAAGACGTATCGGTCAATCGATATAACATGAATAGTGGCTGGCAGGGTGCCGATGTTGTGGAAGCATTAAATGAGGGTGATGCGAGTGATCCAAGGCTGTTGGTTGATGGCCGCGGTGATGTGACCTTGGCGTGGTCACAATACCATGATAGCGATAACCACCTACTGGCTTCTCGCTACCCTCTTAACCTAGCTCGTTGGGGAGAGGTGAATAAAATTGATCTGCGAACGAGTGGTGAAGAGCTAAATTTCGACGTTATTGTTGACGAAACAGGCGATGTGACTAGCTTCTGGTTGCAACAAGGTGATGAGGCTAAGGCGTTATGGAGTAATCGTTTCTAAATTAAAGTAGCGTCGCTACGGACAATTCCGAGCGACGCTATGTTTCCAGGCTGAAACTGTGCGGGGGTTAGCCAAGGAAACGGCAACTGTTGGGTAGCCAAGCAACTTGCGGGGCTGAGGCGTCCAAAGAAATAACAATTTCCATATCAAGTCGGCTCGCTACTTCCTTAAACGCAGCATCTTCTTTGAATTCTTTTTGCCAATGAATTAGCTGGTCGGTATTGAGATACAGCATATTTGGCCAAAAGCCGTGATTTTTCTCGAACTCAAAAGAAATGCGCAGAATGTCACTTAACATGGCCTGACTTCCTTTTTTGGTGTAGATGACTAGGCATGGTTGTCGCCAGTGCGGTCAATTGCTGTTACCTATGAAATATCGGGTATGGCGGGGGCTTACTTTAGCTGGGCTATAAAAGCAGACCTCAAAGTGAGATCTAGTTCACACTTCGAGGCGATTAATGGGGGACGGTGCTGATCGGGTTATTAGCTAGCAGTTCTGTCTTATTTGCCAGCCAAAGTCCTTGTCTTTCGTTAGTTTGATTTGTTCTGGTGTACCCCACGATATTTCTATGCAATCTATTTCATCATCTTCAGAAACGCCGGCGCTTTCAATCAGGTTTTTAATTTGTTTCCAGGTCATCTTCTTGGTTTCATCCGAATGCATGTTTGACATGGTGACCTCCCTCCTCTATTCCCTGATCATAGACTATAACATTACACTTATTAAGTGTATGTGGCTGTGGGTTTTTTTAACCTATACAACTTATTGTTTTATTGGGTTTTATCGATGGACTGTTGATTCTTGCCGGCGGACAGATTAGTTTGTTTGAACATAAGCATGGGAGATGCTGCGATGCGGATTTTGATGGTTGTAGGTGTAAGCGCTAGCCTAGTGTGGGCTTCGAGTAGCTTTTCTGAAACAGTGTATAAATGGCAGGCTGAGGATGGTTCAATCACATACTCAACAGTTGCACCCACAGAAAATGGGCAGGTGGAGCAAGTGGAAGTTGTGACCGAGGGGCAGCGCACTACAAGGCAATCATCAGGGGCGGATCCTGTTCCAGCGCTGTTAGAGCGGGGCGATCGTATTGGCCAAGCCGCCGCTGAGCGTAGGGTGCGACGAGAGGAGCTAAAAAGGGCCTTGGCGGCGGAACGTAGGGTCTTAGCAGAATTAAAACAAAAGGCTAACGATGAGGTCCGGCCGGGAGAGCGCATTGCTAAAAGTGGCGGAGGTAGTCGCCTATCGCCTGCTTATTTTGATCGATTGGCGAAGCAGGAAAAAGAAATCTCAGAGAAAGAGGAGCAAATAAAAAAGCTACAAAAAGAGCTAAAATCGTTGAACAGATAAGCGAGGAGGGGACTAATAATCTCAGCGCCTTATTTGAAATAGTAATATAATGCTTATGCTATATATTTATGAGGCATAACAATAAATGAAACTACAACAACTACTCTATGTGCGAGAAGTGGCTCGGCGAGGCTTAAATGTTTCGGCCGCAGCCGATGCCTTACATACTGCCCAACCTGGTGTGAGCAGCCAGATTCGACAGCTTGAAGATGAGCTGAATGTGCAGATATTTGAGCGCAATGGTAAGCGTTTGGTGGGCATCACTCAGCCGGGCCAAGCCATTCTTGAAATGGCTGAACGGGTGCTACAAGAAGTTGAAAATATTAAAAAAGTGAGTGGTGAATATTCGGACGAAGCGAGTGGTCGTTTAGCGATTGCGACTACACACACCCAAGCCCGTTATGCCCTGCCGCTCGCAGTAACCGCATTTAAACAGCGCTATCCGGATGTCCGATTGGAGATGCACCAAGGCAGTCCACTTCATGTCGCGGAGCTGGTGGCTAAAGGTGTGGCTGATATTGCCATCGCCACCGAAGCGCTATCCGATTTTAACGATTTAATTACCCTACCTTGTTACGCCTGGAATCGCTGTGTGGTCTGCAAGCCAGGGCATCCGTTGCTGAAAGAAAAAGAGCTGACCTTGGAAGCTTTGGCGCGTTATCCGATTGTGACCTACGATCCAGCAGTAACGGGCCGATCAAAAATTAATAAAGCCTTTGAGGATGCTGGGTTAGAACCCAATGTGGTGCTCACTGCAATTGATTCGGATGTGATTAAAACCTATGTTCAATTAGATATGGGGGTGGGGATTCTGGCCGAAATGGCCTTTGAACCAGAGCGCGATGTAAATTTGAGATCGATTAATGCGTCGCATTTATTTGAAGAGAGTACGACCTTGATTGGACTTCGCCGCGGGGCTTATTTGAGGCGATACCTCTATGATTTTATAGAGTTTATTGTGCCAGAATTAACTCGTACGGCTGTCGAAACAGCCATGCAAGGAAATGCGGCACTCAAATTGGAGAAATGAACTTACTCGGAAGGCTCGGCGGGTTCAGCATAACCACACTCTTTTTGCGGACACACCTTTTCCACGCCCTTACGTTTGGTCGTTTTTAAGGTCAGAATCGGCCATTCGCAATTAGGGCAAGGCTCATCCAACGGCTCATTCCAGACCGCATATTTGCAATCTGGGTAGGTTGAGCAGGAATAGAACAATTTGCCGTAGCGAGATTTTCGAGAGACCAAGGTGCCTTTATTGCATTCAGGGCACTTCACTTCGGTATCTTCAGGTTTTTCCAGGGGCTCGATATGTTTGCACTTCGGATAGGCCGAACAGCCGATAAATTTACCGTAGCGGCCCTGGCGAATAATTAAGTCAGACTCACATTTAGGGCAATTTCTGCCTTCAACCACTTCGGGTTCAACCGGTGCTGATTCGCCATCTTCATCCATGCTGCGGGTGTAGTCACACTCAGGAAAGCCGGTACAGCCAACAAAGCGGCCTCGACGGCCAAGACGAATTGATAGACCTTTGCCGCATTTTGGACACTCTTCATCCAATGCTTCATGGGTCACATCTTCGCGTTTAACGTTTTTCTCCGTGTCATCGATTTGTTCTTTAAATGGTGTCCAAAATGAGCTAAGCAGAGGTTTCCATTCTTCTTCGCCGCGCGAGACGGCATCGAGTTCATCTTCGAGGTGAGCGGTAAATTCGTAATCGACGTATTTAAAAAAATACTCGGTCAGGAATTTATTTACGATGCGGCCTACATCTGTCGGCGTGAAGCGGCGTTTATCTAAATCGACATATTCGCGCTGCTGTAAGGTCGAAATAATGGACGCATAGGTCGATGGGCGACCAATGCCGTGTTCTTCCAATGACTTAACTAAACTCGCTTCGGTAAATCTCGGTGGTGGTTCGGTAAAATGTTGTTCAGGCCGAATTTTTTTCAATTCGATCAGGTCGCCTTCAGCCATATCGGGTAGCATTTTTTCATCATCACTGGCCTTGGCATCATCTACATCTTCTTGATAAACGGCCATGAAACCGGGTGTATGAATCGATGAACCCGTGGCACGAAAAATATTGTCTGGGTTGCCCGCCATGAGATCAACCGCCATGGTATTGATGGTGGCGTGAATCATTTGACAGGCAACGGTACGTTTCCAGATTAAGTCGTAGAGTTTAAATTGATCTTTGGTCAGGTGTGCAGCGAGTGCTGCGGGCTCATGTTTAACTGAGGTCGGACGAATCGCCTCATGGGCCTCTTGAGCGTTCTTTGACTTAGTTTTATACGTATTATGTTCTGCTGGTACATTCTCTAGACCATAACGCTGTCCGATGTACTCCCGTAGCTCATCCAAGGCCTCTTGAGCCAAGTTGACGGAGTCGGTACGCATATAGGTAATCAGACCGCTGCTGCCTTCGCCAGTATCCACCCCTTCATACAATTGCTGGGCGGTACGCATGGTGCGCTGGGCGGTGAAGCCCAATTTGCGTGAGGCCTCTTGTTGCAAGGTCGACGTAATGAACGGCGGCGCAGGATTGCGTTTACGCTTTTTCTTATCAACCTTGGTAATCGTGAGCGAGCCATTGGCGGCTTGATTGAGTGTGGACTCTATATGGGCGGCCCGTTCGCCATTGTCGACGGTGAACTGGGAGATCTTTTCACCTTCGAAATAGGTTAATTTTCCGGCGAACTGGGCACTTTTGGCATCTTTTTGCAGATCAGACTCAATTGTCCAATACTCCCGAGGAACGAATTTTTCGATATCTAGCTCACGCTCGACAATCATTCTCAGGGCAGGGCTTTGTACCCGGCCAGCGGATAAGCCGCGACGAATTTTTTTCCACAGTAGCGGTGAAAGATTAAAACCAACTAAATAATCGAGTGCGCGACGAGCTTGCTGAGCATTGACTAAGTCTTGTGCTAAGGCTCTTGGCGATTCCATGGCTTCTTGAATCGCACGTTTGGTGATTTCATGAAAGACGACTCGATGCACTGGTTTGTTTTTGATCAGTTTACGCTCAGTCAAATACTCACAGATATGCCAGGATATGGCCTCACCTTCCCTATCCGGGTCAGTTGCGAGAAACAGGGCGTCGGCCTTGCGCATAGCTTTGACGATATTGTCGACATGTTTTTTATTCTTTTCGATCAGCTGATATTTCATACTGAAATCGTTGGCGGTATCGACCGCCCCTTCTTTGGGCAACAAATCACGGACGTGACCGTAGGAAGCCAAAACTTCATAGTCTTCGCCGAGATATTTTTTAATGGTACTCGCCTTGGCAGGCGATTCCACAATAACTAAATTCTTACTCATTCAGAAATCCAGTAGCTAGTGTGTTCCGAAATGGATAGTTGCGCGATTGGGCGCGTATATTGTCAGCGTGCTGATCTGTTTCATTGGGGCAATATCAATGAAGGTGTTCTGAGACTTCACCTAACAGCAGGTCTTCCATCCAGGCATAAGCAGCTTCTTGGCCTGGTTGATTAAATAAGACCATCAAAATGACCCACTTGAGTTGTCCTAGTTCAATTTCATCACTGCCTAACACCATGGCTCGATCAATAGCGAGTTCTCGGCTAGTAGGATCGAGAATGCCACTTTGTTCTAAAAACATCAAAAAGCCGCGGCAGTCCAAATCAAGCTTATTGCTCTCTTGACGAGTAAACACCCGAATTGAGTGGCTGGGCATTGCATCTCTGGACTGGAGGGTGTTTTGTCGGGCGTCAGAGAGTCCTTCAAGCCAGTCAAAAGCTTTTTCAATATCGTTGTTTTGAAAGCCTGCATAACCTAATTGGTCGCGCATGGAGTCTATATCAGGCATGTCACCCGAGTCGATGTCGACGCAGTTTTCAAACAGATACATCAAAATATCGAGTACGTTTTCTTTCATTATTTCAGTAGGTTATGTTCTTTTGCAGTAATATCCGCCGGGCATTGTGGTAACCAATCCCTTGAGCTCTAAGCCCAACAGAATGGCTGAAAGCTGTTCTGCCGTCAATCGACTACGGCTGATAAGGGTGTCCATTGTGACAGGATCGTGACCCAAATTTGTCATGATTAAGTGGCTGCTGGGGTCAAGTTCTTTCCTAGAAAATAAGTCTGATTGAATCGCCGGGGTGTGGCTTGTCGTGTCAAATAAAAACTGAGGGTTTATCTCTTCCCAAATGTCGTGTGTGGTTTCCACTAACTTTGCCCCTTGCTTGATGAGCTGATGACAGCCACGACTGGTGGGGCTGTGGATGGAGCCTGGAATCGCAAACACTTCTCTATTTTGTTCTAAAGCGAGCCGAGCGGTAATGAGGGAGCCGCTTTTGATATTGGCCTCCACCACTAATACGCCAGTGCATAGGCCGCTAATGATTCTGTTACGGCGAGGAAAGTTTTCCGCCTTTGCTTGGGTGCCTGGTGCAAATTCGGTGACTAGAGCACCGCGCTGAATGATGTTTTCGGCGAGCTTTTGGTGGCGTTTGGGATACACCTGATCAGGCCCTGTGCCCATAACCGCGATGGTCTGGCCATCGGCTGAGGCCAAGGCCCCTTGGTGAGCGGCACAATCGATGCCTAAGGCCAGCCCGCTGGTTATTGTGAATTGACGTGTGGCAATTTCTTTTGAAAATTGGTAGGCCGTTTCAACGCCGCCTGGACTAGGGTTGCGACTGCCGATGACGGCCAGTTGTGGCCAGTTTAAGTGACCGACGTTGCCGATGACGAACAGTACGGGGGGTGGGTCTGGTATTTCTTTTAGACAGCTTGGGTAGGTTGTGTCGTGGAGGCAGATAATGTGATGTTGCTCGTTAGCATTTAACCAATCGAGGTCTTGAGCAACGGCGGTCCAGCGAGGCGAGAGCAGCGCACGGGCTATTTTTTCTGACAAGCCTGTTTGCTGAAGCTGTGTTTTGTCGAGTTGCAGAATTGTCGACGGGTTGCCAATTTTCTCTAACAGTGCGGCGAAACGGCGAGGCCCAATCCCGGCTGTGTGCAGTAGGGCTAGCCAAGGGGCGAGTGGGTGTGTTTTGATCTCAGATAACATGTTTCACTTCCTTGTGAATAAACAAAGGGCGCTTTCCTGCGCCCTCAGCTGTTGATTGGCTGTCGACGAATTATGGGTTCGTCACAAGATCACCAGCACGTATATCTTTTTCGGCTTTCATCACAAGTGCATAACTTACATTGTCGAAAACACGATATAACATCACGAGCGCAGCGCGTTCATCGGGTAAATCCACCCAACGATCAGAGCGAGTTTTGGCGGAGTGGTCGCGGATTTCGCTGCCCTTTTGACGAATGGCCAATACGTGGCCTTGCTCCAAGCCATCATCTTTACCGACATTAATAACAACTGATTGGTATAAACCAGCATTGGCGACGCCATCGAAGATCGTAATAATTTTGCCATTGGTTTCGCCCTCGGGTGCGTGAGGCGTGAAGTTACGTTGTGTGCCGTCATTATCGGTCACAATCACGCGGTCGCCGATTAAGGTTTCACGATAAGCCTGGGTAATACGCAGTGTTGCAGGATCACCTTCGCGCACTAACTGGGCATCTGACACATGTTTTGCTTCATAGCCTAGAATGTCGTTCGTTTCTGGGTGACGGTATTCACGACCAATATGAAGAATGCTGTAATCTTTTGCATCTGATGCGGGCAAGCCTCGGACATAAACCTTGGTATTTGATGCACTGACTAAGCGCTCGTCTTCGGCAGCGAGAATGTAGCCGGAGTTTTGAATCTCTTCCTCAGACATTACGCGTGGGTGGCTCAAGAAATGGCCAACTGCCGCTGCAGGTACTGCGGGAATGGCTGATTCTATGCGTGTGGCATGTGCTTTCGGGGCGAGCTTAACCGTTGGACGGGCTCGGCGCTGAACGGTCAGCACTGGCTTGCCGTTGTGGTAAGTCAAGGCAATAACATCGCCAGGATAAATTAGATGAGGATTAGCGATATCGGGGTTGTTGTGCCAAATTTCGGGCCAGCGCCAGGCATCGCGTAAGAATTTGGTGGAGATATCCCATAGCGTATCGCCTTTGACGACAATATAGCGATCAGGATGGTCTGGGTTGAGGGCTAATTCGTCCGCCCAAGTCGTGCTATAGGAGAAAATGCTGATCACCAGCATTAAAACAAGCTTCTTGATGGACATTTCCGTTCCTTCATTATTCCTAAAGATTGAGCAGTTTAGCCAAATTGCGGCCTTAGCTCCAATGACAATTGTTGTTGTTGGTTCGTGTAATCATAGTGGTTCAGCAGTATAATCGGCAATCCTGTTAATTAAGTTAATGAAATTTCGATGGCTATCAGATCTATTCTACGCTACCCCAATCCTCGTTTAGAGAAGGTGTCGACTGCTGTAAAGGTGGTGGATGAGGCGACTAAACGGTTGATTGATGACATGTTTGAAACCATGTATGAGGCCCCAGGGATTGGCTTGGCAGCCCCCCAGGTTGATGTGTGTAAGCGCATTATAGTGGTGGATGTGTCTGAAGACAGAAGCCAGCCCTTGGCCTTTATCAACCCAGAGATTATTGAATCAGAAGGTAAAGAAGTGACCGAGGAGGGTTGCTTGTCCGTTCCTGGAATTTACGAGACGGTTGAGCGAGCGGATAAAATCAAAGTGAAGGCCCTTGATCGACAGGGAAATCCTTTCGAGATGGCGGCTGGCGGCCTATTGGCAGTCTGTATTCAACATGAAATTGACCATTTAGATGGCAAGCTATTTGTGGATTATTTGTCTTCTCTTAAGCGCATACGTATTCGAAAGAAGCTGGAAAAGTCCGCCCGTCAATCGATGTAAATGAGCCGAGCCACAGTGCAACAGAGCGTGAAACCTTTGAATATTATTTTTGCTGGAACACCGGAGTTTGCCGCCGAGGCGCTTAAGGCCTTATTAGCCTCCGAACATAATGTAATCGCTGTTTATTCGCAGCCCGATAGACCGGCAGGGCGGGGTCGAAAATTGCAGCCCAGCGCAGTCAAGGCTTTAGCTCAAGCCCACAATGTCGACGTTTATCAACCCGCTTCCTTGCGAAATAGCGAGGCCCAACAAGAGCTTAATGGCTTAAATGCTGATTTGATGGTGGTGGTTGCTTATGGACTTATTTTACCTATCGAAGTGCTGCAAGCACCGCGCTTGGGCTGCATTAACATCCACGGCTCATTGTTGCCGCGTTGGCGTGGTGCTGCCCCTATTCAGCGAGCGATAGAGGCGGGTGACGAGCAAACTGGCGTGACCATTATGCAAATGGATGAAGGTTTGGATACGGGCGATATGCTAGTCAAGCGAGCATGCCCGATTCAGGCCACGGATACCGCGCAGGATTTACACGATCGTTTGGCTGCATTGGGTGGTGAGGCCATGCTTGAGACTATTGAGCTGTTGGCGACGGGCACGGCTCAGCCCGAGCCGCAAGAGGATGCTTTGGCCAATTATGCATCGAAGATGTCCAAGGCCGAAGCGCAGCTCGATTGGACTAAATCGGCGATTGAACTGGATCGTCAAATTCGGGCCTTTAATCCCTGGCCAATTTGCCAAACACGCTTGGATGACAAAGTTGTACGCGTTTGGGCGGCGACAGCCTTGGCACAAACCAGCGAGGCAGCACCTGGTACGGTGATCGCGGCGAGCAAGGGTGGTCTGGATGTGGCCACGGGTCGAGCTGTGCTGCGACTAACGCGATTACAGTTCCCAGGTGCTAAGGCCGTTGCAGTGAGTGATTTAATTAACTCTCGGGCTGAGCTAAAGACTCCTGGCTATTGCTTCTCTCAACCATTAATTGACGCAGGAAACTAATCTACGTGGCGAAACTTGATGTACGAGCTGCGGCTGCCCGCGCCATGGTTGAGGTGACGGCCAAGGGCCAGTCACTCAGCAGCGTTATCCCGCGCTGGCAAGAAAAAGTTCCAGAGCGAGATCGCGCCCTACTGCAAGAGTTACTCTACGGCAGCTTGCGTTGGCAATTGCGCTTAGAGGCGATATTGAAGCCGCTACTACAAAAGCCCATGAAAGCCAAAGATGCCGATGTGCAGGCCTTGATGCTGATAGGTTTATATCAACTACTTTATATGCGCACGCCCGATCATGCCGCAGTTGGTGCCACGGTGAGCGCGACCAAGGGATTAAAAAAGCCTTGGGCTAAAGGCTTGTGCAATGCCGTGCTACGTAATTTCCAACGTCAAAGTGATGAACTAATCGAAGCCGCTGATGAGGACGATGCGAGCCGTGAATCTCATCCGGCTTGGTTATTAAGCGAAATTAAACAGGCCTACCCTGATCACTGGCAAGCGATTGTGAGTGCCAATAATCAACATCCACCGATGATGTTGCGCGTTAATCAGCGCCATCAGCGTCGTGATGAATATTTGGCTAAATTGCAGGCGCTGAATATTGATGCGATGCCATTTGAGTACGGTGAGCAAGGGCTACTGCTGAGCAAGCCTCAGGATGTCAGTCGTTTGCCTGGTTTTGATCAAGGCCATGCTTCAGTGCAAGATGGTGCCGCACAACTCGCCGCCCCTTTGTTACAACTTGCGCCAGGCCAGCATGTACTTGATGCCTGCGCAGCGCCGGGCGGAAAGACGGCCCACGCCTTGGAAATTGCCCCTGACTTGGCCAGCATGACGGCCATTGATGAGGCCGAAGAGCGAGTCGAGCGCCTGCAGCAAACCTTGTCTCGCTTGAGTTTGAAGGCCAAGGTGATTACTGCGGATGCCTCGACGCCAGATCAATGGTGGGATGGCCAGTTGTTTGATCGTATTTTATTAGATGCCCCCTGTTCTGCCACCGGGGTGATTCGTCGCCACCCTGATATTAAAGCACTGCGCCGTGCCTCTGATATTGACGTGCTGGTTGCGCTGCAACAAAAAATTCTACAGGCGATGTGGCCATTGCTTGCTCCGGGTGGTGTGCTGCTGTACGTTACTTGTTCGGTACTACCGCGCGAAAACCAGCTTCAAGTCCAGCGTTTTTTAACCTCGCAAGAAGATGCGCAGGAGACTAAGTTGGCGGTCGATTGGGGGCTAGAACGTGTTGTGGGGCGTCAAATCTTGCCGGGTGAATCGGGCATGGACGGTTTTTATTATGCCTGTTTACGTAAAGCGTGAGGTCTGAGCCCAGTTAAACGTCATGGTGATGTGGATCAGGCAAACGTTAAAGCAGTTGTGTCTAGCACTGGGTGTTAGTCTTTGCTTATGGCCTGCCTTATCGTTCTCTGATGAATTCGAGCTTGTTGCAGAGCAGGCAGAGCCTGGGTTTCAGGTGCTGATGACGGATATCGTAGAGCAAAATGATGTGCTTCGTTTGAGTGCCGGATTTGATTTGGTATTGAGTCAAGAGCTGATCGATGCGGTACACAGTGGCGTGCCTATTCGGCTTAATATCGAAATGGAGGTCTTGCGCGAGCGGGCGTATTGGTTGGATAGCAATGTGGCAACGGTTATCCAAAGTTACCTGCTTGAGTACAACGCGCTGACTCGGCGCTATGTGTTAGAAAACAGCAATACTACCGCTCATTACAACTTACCCAGTTTGGCGGCAGCGTTGGGCGTTATGTCGGGCTTGACCGATTTTCCTTTCTTGGATGTTAGCCTACTCAATCCTGATTTTAGCTATTATGCGCGAATGCGGGTGCTGATTGATGTGGATACCCTGCCTGTACCGTTGCGGGTCATGGCCTATATTTCTTCACGCTGGCATTTGACAAGCGATTGGTATCAATGGCCTCTGCCATAACAAAGCGCTTGAATGGGCCTTGGCCCGTGGCTGGCCTATTCGTGCTGCTATTGGCATCGTTGTTTTTATTCAGTAGCGCGACTCAAAACTCCCAAGCGTTTGGCCGACAGTATCTGTTGCTGTTGGCGCTAGTTATTGTTGAGTTGCTGGTGTTGGCGGCGCTCATCGGTTTAAATCTGCAGCGCTTGCTGCGCCAATACCGAAATCGAGCCACAGGCTCGCGAATTACGGCACGCCTGGTAGTGATGTTTATAGCGCTGGCGGTACTGCCATCCTCAGTGCTTTATTATTTCTCGGTTGATTTTATTCGTAAGGGAATTGATAGCTGGTTTGATGTAAAAGTAGAGCAAGCGTTGGAGGATTCGCTTAACTTGAGCCGTAGCGCACTGAATTGGCGCTTAAGTGACCTACACCGGCAAGTGGGAGTTATGGCAGAGGATATTTCGCAATCTGCGCCGGCAACCCTGGATCTGACCTTGGATGAATTGCGGCGACGTAGCGGTGCATTGGAAATAAATCTCGTCACCGCACAGGGAGCGTCGGTGGCATACAGCAGTGAGCTTGCCTCGGCTGGTCCTCCGCAGCGACCAGGGCGATTGATTCTTGAGCAACTACAATCGAATGAGTACGTGGGGCTAGAGCACAACATAGGTGATCACGAAGGTCAGTTTGCTCGTATTGTGGTTTTCATGCCAGAGCTGCCGGAGAATAATGTCACGATCATGAGTCAAACCATGCAACTGGCGGCTAAGGAAGTTGTGCCTGATTTTGGTGGTCAACGGTTACAGGTGATTTTTGCCATTCCAGCTCATGTCTCGGTCTTGGCCGAGAGCGTAAAAGATGCCGCCGCGCATTATGAACGGCTTGAATTTTTACGCGGTCCATTGAAATTTAGTTTCATTTTAACGCTGACCCTGGTGCTTGCCTTGACCTTGTTTACCGCAGTTTGGGCGGCCTTTTATTTTGCCAAACGCTTGATTGCGCCGATTCGTATTTTGGCGATTGGTACACGAGCGGTGACCTCTGGGGATTATCATCGTCGCCTACCCGTATCCTCCTTCGCTAACGATGAGCTGGGTTTTTTAGTCCAGTCGTTTAACATCATGATGGGGCGTATTGCTAATGCCCAGGGCGAAGTTCAGCGTAGCCATCAAGATGCGGAAAAACAGCGGGCTTATTTAGAGGCTGTTTTGTGTCATTTATCTTCTGGGGTCATGACGTTTAGTGCTGACGGCAATTTGCGTACCGCCAACCCAAGAGCGGATCAAATACTGGGTGTCAGCTTAACCGAGCACCTCAGTTTAGATTTAAACCGTTTGGCTGCCGATCACGCTCATCTACAAAGCTTGGTCGATTTATTGGGGGGCCACCTCGCCGCTCATGATGATGTTTGGGAAGAGGAATTGGTTTTATTTGGCCCCGAAGGGCGTCAAATATTGATGTGCCGAGGCGTAGCGCTTCCCTCTGGCGAAGAGGGTGAAGATGGCGGAGGGGGTGAGGTGGTTGTATTCGAAGATGTCACTAGCCTGATTCAAGCTCAGCGCGATGCCGCCTGGGGTGAGGTTGCGCGGCGCCTAGCCCATGAAATTAAAAACCCACTGACGCCGATTCAATTATCAGCCGAACGTCTACGGCATAAATACCTGCCGAATATGACTGAGGAAGAAGGGGCGGTTCTTGGTCGAGCAACACACACCATCGTGCAACAAGTTGAGGCCATGAAAAAAATGGTCCAAGCATTTTCAGATTATGCTAGGAGTCCTAAGCTTGAAGTTGTGGCGGTGGATTTTAATGCCTTGATTGACGAGGTGGCTGAACTCTACGTTGGCAACAGTGTAAATGTTGAAATAAAAACCCAACTAGACTCTGATTTAGATTCAATCGATGCGGATGCTGGCCGGTTGCGACAGTTATTGCATAATTTGATTAAAAATGGGATTGAGGCATGCAATGGTAGCCAGGCACCGTGCCTAACCATTCAAACGCGTTTATTTGTCACCGAGGAGTTAAAGGCGGTGGAGTTAAATGTATACGATAATGGACCGGGCATTCCTTCGGAGTTACTGGAACATTTGTTCGAGCCCTATGTTAGTGCCAAGCCCAAGGGCAGCGGTTTGGGGCTGGCGATAGTGAAAAAAATAGTCGAAGAACACCATGGTGTTGTGTGGGTAGAAAATGAAGACGACGGGGGTGCGCGATTTATTATTCGTATGCCGCTGACGGCAAAGCATGAAATGGCCTTAAACCCTGGCAGCCGCCAGCGTAGCCTGTTTGAATGAATAGGGAAGACAACAAATGACAGCCCCCCATATCTTAGTGGTTGATGATGAACCGGATATTCTTGAGCTGGTCTGTGAAATTCTTGAGGATGAGGGTTTCCGAGTAACGGCCGCCGCTAATGGCGAAGAGGCACGAATGGCTCGTAAGAATCAACGACCTGATGTTGTGTTACTCGATATTTGGATGCCTGATATTGATGGCATTAGCTTACTCAAGGAATGGCGCGAAGACGCAGACAATGCCCCACCAGTCATCATGATGTCGGGCCACGGAACAGTAGAAACGGCCGTAGAAGCCACGCGACTCGGTGCTTATGATTTTCTCGAAAAACCCCTGTCGCTAGCCAAATTACTGCTGACGGTGCGCCATGCCTTAGATGATTATAGTTTACGACGAGAAAACCAAAGCCTGAGGCGTCACGTTCGCCCCTTGAACCAGCCGCTGGGCAAAAGCCCGGCGATGGAGGCGATACGAACCCAAGCTCGAAAAATTGCTCAGACAGAGGCCTGGGTTATGATTAGTGGCGAGGCCGGTGTGGGTAGAAAGTTACTGGCCCGCTATATCCATGAATGCAGTGCACGTAAGGACGGTCCGTTTGTGGAAGTCGGCACCGCCTCGATTTCCGCTGAAAATGCAGCGCGTGAATTATTTGGCGAAGAGCACGGTGGCAAGTTGCATTATGGTCGGTTGGAACAAGCCCACGGTGGCACCTTATTTTTAAATGAAGTGGCGGATATGGATCTCGACACGCAAGCGCGTTTATTTAGTGCATTGCAAAGTCGTAGTGTGGTACGTGTGGGGGGGGCAAGTCAGGTCAAAATCGATGTCCGTGTGCTTGCCTCAACCCATAAAAACATCAAACAAGAAGTCGCTCAAGGGCGTTTTCGAGAAGATTTGTTTTACCAATTACATGTATTACCCATCACGGTGCCGCCATTGAGGCAGCATGCGGAAGATATTTCAGAGCTGCTGAGTTATTACGTCAATGTGTTTGTTGAGCAGGAGTCGCTGAGTTATCGTAGTTTTAGCGTGGCGGCTCAAAATAGGCTGCGCCATCATGCTTGGCCAGGTAATGTGCGGGAGCTAAAAAATCTAGTGCAACGGCTGTTGATTTTAGGCAGTGGCGAGGAAATTCAGCAAGACGAGATCGATCAGTGCTTGGGCATGATGGCAACGATAGAAACGACAGCAAACGCTGATGTTTTACCTGGCTTTGATCAACCGTTACGTCAGGCGCGCGAACAGTTTGAAAAATCATATATCGAATATCATTTGGGCACCTCCAATGGCAATATTACCCAGCTGGCTAAAACAGCGGGCATAGAGCGAACTCATCTCTATCGTAAAATGAAAGCGCTAGGGGTGAATCCTAAAGAGGATAGTTGAGTTTCATCGTGAAGTTTTCTTTGCATAGAATTTAGGTGGTAAAATGGGCTTTCTTTCCGCACTTGGTTTATTGCGTCAATGAAAATTATTATTCTGGGTGCTGGTCAAGTGGGTTCCTCTGTGGCGGCTAACCTGGCCAGTGAGGCCAATGATATTACCATCGTCGACGTTGATGTCGAGTTGTTGCGAGAGCTACAGGATCGCCTTGATATTCGCACCGTCGTGGGTGAAGCCTCGTACCCTGACGTATTGCTGCGTGCCGGCGCAGAAGATGCCGAAATGATTTTGGCTGTGACCAATAGCGATGAAACCAATATGGTTGCCTGTCAGATCGCCTATAGCCTATTTCGCACCCCAACCAAGATTGCTCGTGTGCGTGCTCGAGATTATTTAGGCTATCCCGGGCTTTTTAGGCCAGAATCCATTCCTATTGATGTGATGATTAGTCCTGAAAAGGTCATTATCGAATACGTTCAAAAGCTGATTGCCCATCCCGGCGCGCTACAAGTGTTGGATTTTGCCGGTGGTTTGGCGCAATTAGTCGCGGTTAAAGCTTATTATGGCGGTCCTCTGGTGGGCGAGCCTTTGAAGCGTTTGCCTGAGCATATGCCGAGTGTACAGACGCGTGTAGCGGCAATTTTTCGCAAGGGTTATCCCATTATTCCCGAAGGCGATACGGTGATCGAGGCTGACGATGAGGTCTTTTTTATCGCGGCGTCGAAAGATATTCGCTCGGTGATGGGCGAAATGCGTCGTCTGGACAAGCCCAATAAACGAATCGTGATCGCTGGTGGTGGCAATATCGGCAAGGGGCTAGCCCAAGCCCTGGAGAACGACTACAACGTTAAGTTGATCGATCACAATTTTAACCGGTCAAAAAAAATATCCGAAGAAATGAACAGCGCCATCGTCTTGCACGGTGATGCGGCAGACGAAGAATTGCTGGTCGAAGAAAATATTGAATCGACTGATGTATTTTGCGCGGTGACCAATGATGACGAGGCAAATATATTGTCTGCCATGTTGGCAAAACGCCTAGGGGCTCGCAAAGTGATGTCGCTGATTAATCGAGCCTCATACGTTGATTTAGTCGAAAGTGGCGATATAGACATTGCGATCTCACCTCATCAAGCAATGATCGGTAGTTTGCTTACCCATGTGCGTCGTGGTGATGTAGTAATGGTGCATTCATTACGCCGAGGCGCGGCGGAGGCGATTGAGGCGATTGCGCATGGCGATGAGAGTTCATCCAAAGTCGTGGGCCGAGCGATTGAAGATATTGCTTTGCCTGCGGGCACCACCATTGGTGCCATTGTGCGTAATGATGAAGTGATTATTGCTCATCATGACACCAGGATTGAAGCTGGAGATCACGTCATTTTGTTTTTAGTCGATAAGCAAAAAATTGAAGTCGTTGAACGCCTATTTCAAGTTGATATTACTTTCTTATGATGGCGCAGAGTATCTAATTCATGCGAGTTAAGGCCATTCAGCGAATTCTCGGATTGTTACTGATGCTGTTCAGTTTCACCATGTTACCGCCTATTTTGGTGGCGCTCATTTATGATGACGCGACCATCGTGCCTTTTTTCTCCGCATTTTGCCTGACATTTATCATCGGTATGGTGTTTTGGCTACCGGTGCGAAACTACCGTGCAGACCTAAAGCTGCGGGATGGTTTTGTGGTCGTGGTGATGTTTTGGACGGTGCTGGGGTTGTCAGGCTCATTGCCCTTTATTCTGTCGGAACAACCGAGTATTAGTGTGACCGACTCGGTGTTTGAGGCCATGTCGGGCTTAACGACGACGGGTGCAACGGTGATTACCGGTCTGGACGAATTGCCCAAGTCTATCCTCTATTATCGTCAACAACTTCAGTGGTTGGGCGGCATGGGTATCATCGTTTTGGCGGTCGCTGTACTGCCTATGCTCGGTATCGGGGGCATGCAGCTCTATCGCGCTGAGACTCCTGGTCCGATGAAGGACAACAAACTCACCCCTAGAATTACCGAAACGGCCAAGGCCCTGTGGTATATCTATTTAAGCCTGACAGTGGCCTGCGGCTTGGCCTACTGGGGGGCCGGTATGTCGGGTTTCGATGCCTTATCCCATGCCTTTTCGACGGTAGCGATTGGTGGCTTTTCGACCCATGATCAAAGCATGGGTTATTTTAATAGCGCCTTGATTGAGATGATTGCGGTGGTTTTTATGCTGTTAGCGGGGGTGAACTACGCGCTGCATTTTCTGGCCTGGCGGGGCCGGAGCTTGAGTCCCTACCGAGGCGATACCGAATTTAAGTTCTACGCTGTTGTTTTGCTGAGCGCGGCGGCAATTAGTACGCTTTATTTATATTGGACCATGACGTTTGACAGCTTACCCAGCGCCTTGCACCACGGTATTTTCCAGGCGGTGTCGATTGGTACCACGGCAGGTTTTACTACGGCGGAATATCATAATTGGCCAGGGTTCTTACCCGCGATGTTATTGCTGATGAGTTTTGTGGGAGGCTGTGCCGGCTCCACCGGTGGCGGCATGAAAGTCATTCGTGTCGTGATGTTGCTTAAACAAGGTATGCGAGAAATCCTGCGCCTGGTGCATCCCAATGCTCAGATTCCGGTCAAGATAGGCAATAAGGCTGTATCTGACCGAGTTGTTGATTCAGTTTGGGGCTTCTTCTCACTCTACGTGGTGAGTTATTGCATCATGTCGATGGTGCTGGCTGCCACTGGTTTGGATCTTGTCACCTCGTTCTCAGCTGTGGCTGCGTGTATGAACAATCTTGGTCCTGGGCTCGGTGATGTGGGTGCAAATTACGCCAGTGTGAATGATTTTGGTAAATGGGTGCTATGTTTTGCGATGCTGCTAGGGCGTTTAGAGATCTTTACCTTATTGGTGCTTCTAACCCCTGCTTTTTGGCGTAAATAAACGAAAGGGAATATTGAATATGTCAGATGCGACTCAAATTAAATGGGACACCCATTATGCCAAGGTGGGTGATAGTTCAGCCATGCGAGCCGTTGCCGACAATCTGCATTTATTACCTCAACAAGGTCTAGGCTTGGAAATAGCCTGCGGCTTGGCCGCCAATTCATTCGCCATAGCTCAGCAGGGTATTCACATGGAGGCCCAAGATATCTCTCCCGTCGCGGTCGAACGAGTTAATCAACAGGCCAAGGCACTGAATTTGCCAGTGACGGCAAATGCTTCCGATGTGGTCAGCAATCCGCCTGCCCCAGCACATTATGATGTGGTCGTTGTCGGGCGTTTTTTAGATCGAAGCCTCATACCTGCCTTGGTGGATGCGCTTAAACCGGGTGGTTTGATGTTTTACCAAACCTTTACTCAGACTCGCGTGAATGAGGGTGGACCGAAGAAAGATGAGTGGCGCTTGGCGGACAATGAATTACTACGCTTATTTGCTGAGCTGCAGGTGTTGGTCTATCGCGAAGAAGCCTGTGTGGGAGACACGCAGCGGGGTTTTCGCAATGAAGCTTTGTTTGTTGGCCGTAAGCGCTTAGAAGTTAACAATTAATAAAGCCACGGCTGCCCCTCAGGGCGAGTGCGAAAACGCTTGTAACCCCATTGATATTGACTGGGCAGTTTTCGCACCAGTGTTTCTACCATGGCGTTGACTGCTGTAACGGACTCATTCATATCGCGGCTGGCAATGGCCTCAGGCGCTTTTTCAAAATGAAGAATAAAACCTTGGCCCCAGGGCAGCCGCTCAGCATAGGCTAGCAGTGGCGTGGCCCCCGTTTTTTGGGCTAAGCGTGGCAGTAGCATCATTGTATTGGCTTGAATGCCGAAAAAGGGAGCGAAGTGACCGCCGCTATCTCTTGGATCTTGGTCAGGCAAAATCCCGGTGGTTGCATTATTCTTTAAGGCTTGGAGTAGCATTTTGACACCTTGGGGCGTAGTGGGCGCAAGAATGGCACCGTTGCGCTGGCGTGAGTGCCTTATCAGCTTATCCATGGCTGCCATTCTGGGAGGGCGGTATAAGGACGTCATGGGATAGCGAGGTGAGCAATATTGGCCAATAACCTCCCAGCTCCCAATGTGAGGGGCGACAAAAATACAGCCTTTACCCTTTTCCAATGCCTCGTGAATATACTCTTCGCCTCTAACCTCTTTGATTAAATGGTTAAGCCTTTTGGGAGAACCTAACCATAAAATGCCACTCTCAAGAAAGGTTTTGAACAGCTCTCGCATGCTTTTTTTCATGAGTTGGTGTTGCTCAGTCGCGGACAGTTCAGGAAAGCACAGTTTAATATTGGTGATGGCGGTATCGCGAGTTTTATTACGAAATAAAATAATGCCCCAGGCCAAGATATGGCCGATAGCGTGGGTGATAGGTAAGGGTAGCCATGCCATTAGGTGTAAAATTATTTTGATTATCAGTACTTGCATGTTGATTGCTTAGTGTAGGTTATGCGCTATTTATCCAAATGAGGCAGGCGATTGTCGGTCGATGGCAGTGCCAATCTACTTAGTTACGGCAATATTTGTTAGCATTAGCCACATATTTTACAGGACTCGGGGGAGTTAAGTAGCTTTATGGAAATATTTGATGAATATGGTTATTACTGGTTGTGGCTAGGTGTTTCACTAGTTCTGCTCGTGTTGGAAGTAATCTTGGGTAGTTTTCGCTACTTGGCTGCCAGTGTTGCGGCAGTAGCTTTAGGGGGATTGAGTTATTTTTACCCCGATGTAGGTTTGGCCGTGCAGTGCTTGTTTTTTGGTGTATTTGCTGCGGGGTTTATTTGGTTTTCTAACTCTTATCTAGATGATCGCGTGAGCAAGATTGAGGCGCTGCATGCAATGGTCAAGAACAAGGCCTATGTTGGGCGCGAGTTAAAGCTTAGCAGCGGTATTAATAATGGTTATACCAGTGTCAATATTGATGGTGTGGTATGGCAGGTATTGGGTGATGACTGTGAAGCGGGTACTCGGGTGAAAGTTGTCGATATGGCCCAGGCTCAATTGATGGTTGAGTTGATTGATGCCAATGACGAGGCTTTAGTAAAAGCCGCCTAAGGGCGGCTGGCATATTAATTATGTTTCTGAGCCATCGAGTAAACGCTGGATATTGCTGCGATGGCGCCAGATAAGCAGCACAGAGATAACACAGGCCATGACAAAGTAAGCTTGGCTTGGATTAAACCACCACATGAACAGTGGGGCCAATGCTCCAGCGATCAAGGCGGATAATGATGAGACCTTGAAGACCTTGGTCATGATTAGCCAGGTCGCTAAACAAGCGAGTGCAACAGGCCATGAAAGGCCAAGCAATACGCCCAAGGCCGTTGCAACACCTTTGCCCCCTTGGAAGCTGAAAAAGATAGGGTATAAATGGCCAAGAAATGCGGCCAGACCTATGGCGGCGAGCACATGCTCTTCGATGCCGAGCAGGGTGCCAATCAGTACGGGAATTAATCCCTTTAGGAAATCACCAAGCAGGGTGATGGCGGCTGCTTTTTTCCCGCCAATACGCATGACATTTGTCGCACCGGGGTTGTTAGAACCTTGCGAGCGCGGATCGGGCAAGCCCATAAGTTTACAGGTAATGATGGCCGCAGATATTGAGCCTAATAAATAGGCGAACACAACCAAACTGATATCGAGCATAATACTAATCACATACATGAACGGGGCGCTAATGATACGGCAAAAAGGTGATTTTGCGCACGTTCCGTCACTAACCACGGAAATACAGCTGTAAACATGGATATTATTTACCTCCGCGATTTAAAAATTGAAACAGTCATTGGTGTCTTCGATTGGGAGCGCCGCATTCGCCAGACCATCATTCTTGATCTCGACATGGCCACCGATATCCGTAAAGCGGCGGCGTCTGATAGTCTGGACGATACTTTGAATTACAAAGCCGTTGCCAAGCGTTTAATTGATTTTGTCGGCAATAGTGAATTTGAACTGGTCGAGACACTGGCAGAGCGGATAACTGAGATTATACGTGATGAATTTAATGTGCCCTGGGTGAGGTTGCGCCTGAACAAAAAAGGCGCGGTACGTGGAGCCGATGACGTCGGCGTAATCATCGAGCGTGGTGAGCGGACCTAGTTATAGCGGTTGAAGGAATAAAACGTGGCACGTATTTATGTCAGCGTAGGTAGTAATATTAACCCTGTCGACAATATCCGTAGTGCGGTGGCAGCGTTACGTCAGCATTTCCCCGAGCTGGATATTTCAACTGTCTATGAAAGCCAGGCAGTAGGGTTTGAGGGTGAGAACTTTTTAAACTTCGTTGTCGGCTTTAACAGTGAACAAGCCTTAGCTGAGCTGATTCAGCTGCTAGATGATATTGAAGATCAGCAGCAACGCGACCGCAGCGGCCCTCGGTTTAGCGCCAGAACGATTGATCTCGATCTGTTGGTTTATGACGATATTATCGCCCCAGAATTGAACATTCCTAGAGATGAAATTAGCAAAAATGCTTTTGTTTTGCAGCCTTTGGCAGAGTTAGCCCCTGGCCTAGTACACCCACAGTTACAAATTAGTTATGCTCAGCTATGGAATGATTTCGACCATGAGTCTCAGTCGCTCTGGCCTATTCCCTTTGAATGGTAATTTGGATGTAAAAGGCCGAAGCATCGACACTAGTCCTTGAGCTGCACGGGGGGTGGCTGGAGTGACGCGCTCGCTAATAAGCTACTTTTTTGCGCAGTGCTTTTTGCTTGCCATGTTTGGTTTTGCTATCCATTCGTCGTCGTTGTGAGCCTCGGGTGGGTTTGGTTTCTCGCCGTTTTTTTTGGGTGGCAATGGCTTTGATAATGATTTCTTTGAGTCGCGCGAGGGCATCTTCCCGGTTTTGCTCTTGGCGGCGAAATGTTTGGGCTTTGATAATAATGATGCCCTCGGCGGTGATGCGTTGATCGCTCACAGCCAATAGTTTTTCTTTGTAGGCCTGTGGTAGTGATGAGGCGCGAATATCAAAGCGCAGATGCACGGCGCTAGAGACTTTATTGACGTTTTGGCCACCCGCGCCTTGGGCTCGAATAAAGCTGATGTCGATTTCGTGGGCACTAATCA
>Ga0316204_10004237_pt1 | contig 26316 bp, 17 predicted proteins | sample 6monrhotite_MG_2_FD_205661 | JGI IMG/M metagenome (GOLD analysis project Ga0316204, IMG submission 205661) | Microbial mat bacterial communities from mineral coupon in-situ incubated in ocean water Damariscotta River, Maine, United States -... | ecosystem: Environmental > Aquatic > Marine >...
ATTCGATCTATAATTCCGTAAACGGTTGCTCCGTTATCGATATAGCTGACAGAGACTTCATTGTAGGATTTATTTTTTACTGAAAAAAAGTTTGAAAAATCCTTATTCGCTATTACGCAACTAGCTTCATGCCAATATGATTCCCATTTGTCATTAGAAATATCATTTCCTAGTTTGTTCTGAGCTTCATCTTTCGAAATTGCATTATTGTTTCCAATAGCTTCCAAAATTGAGTGAATAATAATACCTCGGTTAGTCGCATCCGAATCGGCTTTATTACTCGTTTCAAAAATCATTTTCGAGTGAGTATTTATACTACTCGGGGAGATGCTTTTTTGTATTTCTTTATAAGCGGTATTTACATTAATGGTTGTGTTTAATTGTGCATCAATCTTAGAATCAAATTTTGGCGATTCAGAGTATTGTGTATCTTTTTTGTAATCAGAATTAGAGTGTTGTTCTAGTATAGTCTCACCTAAATCTGTTTTATCAATGCTGTAACATTCTTGAATAATGCTATACCAGTCAGAACTTTCTTTAGTCGTTTTTGCTGCTGATATATATAAGTATTGTCGGGCTCGGGTAATAGCGACATAGAATAAATTAGCTGTTTCACGTTGTTGAGCAATAGTGTCTTTTTCAATAAATGAATTTGTTACGTCATCACGGTTTTTTGTGGAGTTTGAAAGGAGCATCATATTGGGCGTGCCTTGCTCTGCGGGCCAATCAACAATCGTTTTGTAAGTGTATTTTGCCTTGCCTTCAGCATCTGCATTAGCCAGAAATATTATGGGTGCTTCTAAACCTTTTGATGCGTGGATAGTCATTACTTGCACACGATTTTTATCGTTGCCGGCTGCAGGTGTATCAGGTGCTTCATCAGCTGAATTTTTAATACGTTCAATGTAGTCAATAAACCGATGTAAACTGGGGTATCGACCGCTATCGACTTCAAGTGCTAACTCAATTAAACGTGTTAAATTGGTTTGGCTTCGAGATTTTAAGTGAGTAGGGTAGGCTATATGATATTGCTCAAGTACATCTGCTTCATTGTAAATAACATCCAATAAATCATGTACGGGTATCTGAGTCGCTAGAGTCTGCCAACGACTTAATAAGCTTAAAGCATTTTTTAGTGATGGCTCAAATTCATCATCATGTTGTGATAATAATATTTCAAGTTTAGTAAACCAGTTAGAATTACCAATATCTTTAGTATTGATCTGTGCTAGCTGCATTAATGTATGATCTGAAACTGAGAAAAGTGGGCTTCGCAATATACTAGCGAGTGCAATGTTGTTAAACGGTGTTATCAACCAGTTTAATAACATTATGATATCGCTAACCTCTAAACACTCTAATAATGTTCCTCGCTCAGAACCGAAAAAAGGGATGCTCCGTTGATGTAAAGCCTTCTCGTAATGCGAAGCATTTGTTCGATTACGCAAAAGAATAATAATATCTTGATATTGAATTTCTCGGTTTTCTTTATTTACGGTAACAAGCAGTTTGTTGTTTATAAGAGATTCAATTTTATTGGCAATAATATCAGCTTCTAATTGGTGCTCACTTTGTTTGTCTTTTCTTGGTTCAAGTAATGGATTACGGAAATTCTTATCAATGTCCTTTGATGAGTCATTGTTACTAACAACTGGGTAATCAAGTACGCTAACGCAGCCTGGCAATTCTTTTAACTCTGTTTTATGTTCTGGAAAATCATTGAGTACTTTCCCTAATTTTGTATTAGTGAAAATTTTATTAGCAAAATTAATAATTGCCGGAGAAGAGCGCCATGAAGCATTAAGCTGCATACGTGAGCTTTCAAAATGTTCATCTATAAAGTGACTTGCAATGGGAAACAACTTAGGCTCAGCTCGTCTAAACCTATAAATCGATTGTTTAGTATCTCCTACCAGTAACACACTTCGACTTGTATTTGATTGCTGGTTTTGTAGCGGGTCTTGTTGTTGGCTAAATTCCTCAATCAGTGGTTTTAGCAATCTCCACTGGGTTGGATTGGTATCTTGAAATTCATCTATCAGTAAATGATTTATTCGTGAATCAAGTTTGTACTGTATCCATAAAGCATGTTGACTTTTTGTAAGTAAACAATAGGTTTGCCATTCTAGATCGGTAAAGTCTAATTGACGAAGCGAATATTTAATATTTTGATAGATGCCTAAATAGGCTTCGCCTGCGATATACCAATGTTTATTTATTTTGAAATTATTAATACGATTTAAGTCATTTCTTAATTTATCTAGAGATACGCAGATTTCAATATGACTTTGTACAAAATCTTCTGCCTCATTCTCTCCAAAGATCTTGATCATTTCTTTTGATGCTTTTAAGGCTTTTGCTTTACCATCTTTGGTTAAGAATGCAGATTGAATATGGTTGTATCGTTCAGCCTCTGTAAGATTTGTATCTCGTACATAACTAAGTATATCTAGCCATTTTTTAAATTTATCCGCTTTTAATTTATCTAAACAAAGACAAAATTCTGTAAGTGTTTGTTCCAAGTTTGGTTGCTCAAAAAAATCCTTTAGTGGTTCAGCATTAGGATCGACCTCTAAACACTCTTGCATTTTACTAATAGCAAACCCAACTGGATTTTTAGCGTTTTGTGTCCATGCCCACCAATCACTACGCTGGTCTAAAAAACTTTTAAGAATGTCACGGGTATTATTCAAACCAAATTCTTCGAATAAAAAGGCAATGGCTTTGGTTTCACTGGAATTTAATTTCTCTTTTTGAGCGCACTCAGTCATTAGTGCTTGCCATGCTTGTTGTTGAAAGCTAGCTGTTTGTTCAGAGAGTTCGAATCCAGGAGGTACTTCAGCTTCAAATGGAAAACGTTTTAAAATTTCCTGGCAAAATGAATGAAAGGTCGTACAGCGTACTGTTTGTGGGCTAAAAATAACTTCTTCATATAAACTTCTGGCTTTCTTTATAAGTGATGGTGAGGGTTTGGAACCAACATTCATTAATTCATCATTGAGGTTTTCATCAGGGATGGTTGCAAGCTCGTAGAGTCGTTCTTGCAAACGCACCTGCATTTCAGCCGCAGCCTTACGAGTAAAAGTGATAGCAACAATATGAGATGGTTCAGCTCCAGACAATAGCAGCTGAACAAGTCTGTTTATCAACTGATAAGTCTTACCACTACCTGCAGATGCTTCTATTATCAGACTATTGTTTATAAATGCAGCACTCATAAATATATACTTTTCAATGACTTAGGGATATTAACTTAAATTATATGGGGATAAATATTAAAAACGTGCTTCAAGTCACATTTTTGTATTGTTACAAGCGTAATATTTAGCACGTGTGATACCTTAACAAAATCGGATGTGTAAGGGGAGGAACTCCTATCATTCGTTCAAGTATATAGTTGTTATTTTGAAAAGATTTAGGTTTAGGATGAATTCACACGGAGTCGTGATATTAGGCGGGATTGCCTAGCAAGGAAGGATGAATGCAGGATATGGATGTCACGGGATTTTTTATCCCCTAAGTACTCGTTACTGCACGAGAATAAATATGGGCTGGATTGCCTGAAGGGACCTACTAATGTGGCGGCGAAAGCCGTCTTTTTTTTCACAAAAAACAAGAAGCCAGATTACGGCGTTAAAACCCTCCTTAAAAATGCTCATTTACTAATCGTAAACTCCGCTTTTTGCGGAGGCTTTTGCCTTGTACTCTGACTTCTTGTTTTCCGTGAACTAATGAGATGCCAGATTACGATCAACTGTGGAAGTTCATTCCCTAATGCATGACCGCTGATCAGCGGAAGCAGTCGTAGAGATAAAATCTTTATTAGGCTAAGTTCGGTAGAAGCTGGCGTATAATTAAATTTATATTACTTCCGCTACGGTGGATAAGCGGACATAAACAAGTTCGCTGCTGATGCAGAGCGGACATGCAATCTAATTATCACGTTTCTGGTTTCAGGTGATACTGGTATAGTAACCATGATTACGCAAAATGAATTTGGACTACATGCCCACGCTATTATAGGGCTTACCCGTATAAACAGATTTCCATTGCACTAGAGCAAGCATCATAATTTATGGAGGTACGGATAAAATAGGTATCGAGTTTGTAAAATAGAAAACGCACTATCTATACCTCAAACGATATTAAATTATCTAAAAACCAGAAGCTTTCACGCGAAGAAGGATAGGTGTTGCACTCGTCCGTACCGACACTACGCGTAAAAATGCTAAAAAATCTGCCGTACACGTCAATACAAAATAGCAAAACCGAATCTAATAAATTTTCTGAATTTTACTATTTTCTATATTGAAATAATTCAGCGCATGCTGGATTAATTCTTGTTTCTGGTTGTGCGGATTAATAACCGCAAAAGCGAGCCTGTCAATAACGGGCGCATCTTTCACATAGTAAAGAGAGTCATCTTGAATATATTCATCCACCATCGGCTCGGGTAAATAAGCCGTTCCACCCTGAGAAAGAATAAAATCTTTAGCTAATCTACCTAAGCTAATTCTAATAGTTGGTGACGGAGCATCTCGAAAATACTTGGCATGACTTGTTGAAAACGAAGTACCCCAATCGACTAAAACATATTCATTCGTAAAAGCATCATCAATTTTCAAGCCACGTTGAGATGAGACCATAACAAGCGGAATGTGAGTTACCTCTATAATATCAAGATCGGTTGTTTGCGGCGCATCAAAAATAAAAGCCATATCCATTGTTTGCTCATAGATACGGCGTATAAAAACATCTGATGTTTGTGTTTCTGCATATAATGCGATGTCGGGTAACGTTTCGTGAAGGTAATTTAATAAAGACTGTAAATTAATATCCCACATACTCGGCACACCACCAATAATAAAGGGTATTTGTCCTTCATCTTCGGTACCGATTTCAAAACGTGCACGTGTCCAAGAAGTTAAAATTGACTCAGCATAAACCATCAATTTCTTGCCCGCAGTTGTCAGTTGAATATTATTTCTTTCGCGACTAAAAAGTGAAACACCTAAACTTTGTTCAAGCTGCCTAATACGCGCACTTACCGTAGACTGGCTTACGCACAAATTTTCAGCCGCCTGACCAAAGTGCCGTGTGCGGTGTACTTCTAAGAATGTTTTTAGTTCATCAATATCCATAATTTGAATAGTAGGATTTATTGTTGAAGAAAGCTACTAAATCCTACTTTTTTCTCTGTTGATTATTAAATTGATGACGACTCATTACGATTTGGATTTTTCCTTTTTGCGTTCTTCAGTTTCAATTTCGGCAATATCTTTAACACAGTCACTAATATACTTTTTGCTTTCTTCACCAGACAAGTTATGGTGTTTGGCTAATTCACCACAAACTTGAACAGATTTGGCATCTAAGACCTCTTCTGCACTCAAAGAAAAAGATAATGCGAACATTGTTAATAATGCAATTATATATTTCATTTTTTGAACCTCATTTACTTGTTATTAAGTAAAGGCAATTTAAGTCTAAGAATTCGTATTCGTCCAACGATAAATTTAAATCAAAAATATTAGTAAATTTAATCAATCTATTTTATTAATCGTAATAATCAATAAATTTCATTTTACAACCTAATGATTAAATATTAGTTTTGCCGCTCACAAAAACGTGTACCACCAAAATATATTTTATATATGGAGATTTAATATGAATAAATTAGTTGTTATCGCTCTTGCAAGCTTATTAGCTTTCGGTACAGCATCAATTTCTTATGCAGACAACGCTAAAGTTCAAAAAAAATTGAGCTGCAAAAAACAAGCTGACAAAATGAAAATTAAAGGAAAAAAAGAGAAGGCAGCTTTCATAAAAGCATGTAACAAAAAAGAAAAATCAAAGAAAAAATAACTCTGCATAGCCAATAATGCCCGCATCGCAGGCATTATTGGTTTTTATATCTTAAAGATGGCTCAACAAAAGACAATCCGCTCCATATATTCTTCTTTAATCGGAAAATCCGATTAATTCCATTAAAAATATTCGTCTTAATCAGTGTTGACATAATAATCATTCATCCTATAAATATAAAATACAGTCCATCTTTATAGGATTAACTAAAGTAGGTAATGAGATGACAGACATTAAAACGACAGATTTAGAAGATGAAAATAATGATGATACGTCATCTGAATTTTATTCCGAAAAAGAAAAGTTCAATAGTGAAAAACTAGATTCAAGACGCAAACTTGAAGATATTCTGGATAAAAAACGATTAGAGAGAGATTGGTACGATTACTAAAAGATCAAGATATAGACTAGAAAATAAACCAGAGCAAGCAAATACAGTATAATATGCCTACAAATCATCATGTGGGCATTTTTTATGTCAAAAAATATCATTAACAGCTTCAATCTCCAATCAGGTAGAACGCTAGCGCGAAAATACCAAGTTATCCGTTTATTAGGCGCTGGCTGGGAAGGAGAAGTTTACTTGGTACGCGAGTTAAGTACGGGTATAGAACGCACAGCCAAACTTTTTTTTCCAAATCGTAATCACAATAACAATGGCATTAACTTTTACGCTAAAAAACTGCATACACTTCGGCAATGCCCAATTGTTATTCACTATAATGCTCAAGAATCTATTACGGTTCAGGGACAATCGATTTGCTTTTTAATTTCAGAATATGTTGAAGGTGAGTTACTAAGTGATTTTATCAATCGTCAACCTGGTAAGCGTTTAACACCTTACCAGGGCTTACATTTACTACATTCACTAGCAGTAGGCTTAGAGTGTATTCATACTATGGGGGAATACCATGGTGATTTACACACCGATAATATTATCGTACAACGCTTTGGTTTAAGATTTGATCTGAAGATTCTTGACTTCTATCAATGGAAGGCACCACGCAGAGAAAACATTCGTGATGATACCATAAATATGATTCATATTTTGTATGACGCACTTGGTGGTAAAAAACATTATGTCAATCAACCACAGGAAATTAAGAAGATCATTAATGGATTAAAGAAAACATTAATCCTGAAGAAGTTTAAAACCGCTGGTGAATTACGAATGTATATCGAAACAATGGAATGGGATTAATGTACGAAATTATCTGTATTTTCTGAATTAAGATCCCGCTTCCATTTTAGCTTCTTCTCTATGGATGAAATAATCATCCCTGCAATATCTTTACCTGTAGCAGACTCAATTCCTTCAAGACCTGGAGATGAATTAACTTCAAGTAAAAGAGGGCCAGATTTAGACCTGATAATATCTACACCAGCCACTTGTAAACCTAAAATTTTTGCTGCCTTAATTGCTAATGTTCTTTCTTCACGTGTAATTTTAACTACCGATGCAGTTCCACCCTGATGTATATTTGCCCGAAACTCTCCTGGTGCTGCTGTTCGTTCAATAGAGGCTACTACTTTTCCATCAATGACAAAGCATCGTAAATCTTTACCATCAGCCTCTTTAATAAATTTCTGTACCAGAAGATTAGCTCTAAGAGACTTGAAAGCATTTATCACACTTTCGGCCGCTTTTTTTGTTTCTGCTAAAACAACTCCCCGACCCTGGCTACCCTCTAGAAGCTTAACAATTAATGGTGCTCCACCGACCATCTCAATAAGGTCATTTGTATCCATTGGCGAATTGGCAAATCCGGTAGTTGGTATATCAATACCGCCTTTGAGCATTAGCTGTAATGAAAAAAGCTTATCTCTTGATTGAGAAATAGCAGAAGAAGTATTTGTCGTATAAATTCCCATGCTTTCAAATTGACGAGCTAACGCCGTTCCATAAAAAGTGACACTTGGCCTAATTCGGGTGATTACAGCATCAAGATCATTAAGTAGTTTTCCACCTCGATAGTGAGCTTCAGGTTCAAGCGCATCCAGCTTCATGTAACATTGTTTAATGTTTAAAAATAATATTTCATGCCCTCGTTCATCGCCTGCTTCCAGAAGTCTTTGATTGCTATACAGCATTTCATTGCTTGCTAATAAACCTATTTTCAAACCACTTTTTTCAGCTTCTTTTTTACCATAATATGTCTTAATTACTGAATCGGATACTTCACCTAGTGTGCAGACCAATGATGGATCGACAATTACACGGTCAATCATTGCTTCGCGTCCAAACAGCATCCTAAAGCCCATTGAATCTCGATTTGCCAATGTAAGCTCTATATCCCAAATTTTCTCTCCAAGTTTTATAGGAGAACTAACAACAAAGCGTGTTTCAGATATTCCACTTGAGCTTTTAACAAGCCTTTTGTCAATAACTGGCCGCTCACATCTAATTACTGTTCGACGATTATTCTGAATAGGGTGAATCTCAAAGCTGACCCAAGCTTCACCGTCACGGCGAAATGGATGGATATTAAATGCATGTATAGATGACGTTTTAGCGCCCGAATCTACTCGTGCTTTAATTGCTGGAATTCCCAGCTCAGGGAAGGAACACCACTCTTCACTACCAACTACTAATTTAGAATTTAATTCATTCAACTTATTAATTCCGTAAATAAAATTATAGAAGAAGCTAACATTTATTTAGACCGAATCCGTATTTTCCACGATTTAGACAGAGTCAGTCTAATACATTTTAATTATTCTAAGTAATACTAGCATTTTAAGAATAAAATCATTAGTTTATTGTAAATGTTCATTAATTATTAAATAGACAAAGGCTGAAATATCACTAAAAAGTACCTTATATCCTCAGAATATTAGTCTTTTCTTATTGTCCGCTTATGTTTGCGGTTTCAACCGGTCAATGCAACATTCTACTATTATTAGTAATAAGGAGTGTTGATCATGAAACAAAGAAAACGAATTTATTATACTGAAGAACAAAAATCGCTGATGTGGGATCGCTGGCAAAAAGGTGAGACACTGGGTTCTATTGCAAGACTGTTTGGTCGCTATCATTCATCCATTGAAGGCATCATTTCTAAGTCGGGTGGTATTAGACCCGCACCACGTCATCGCTCATCGCGTTGCTTGTCTTTATCCGAACGCGAAGAAATTTCACGGGGCATTGCAAAAGATCAATCTATCCGAATCATAGCAACGTCTCTAAATCGTGCGCCTTCTACGATCAGCCGTGAGATTAATCGTAATGGTGGGTTAAATAAGTATCGCGCTAGCCAGGCAGATAAAGCCGCATGGGATCGTGCGCATCGCCCAAAAATTTGTAAACTCGTTGAGCATCGGTCACTTGCGTATATTGTTGCACGTAAACTAACGTTAGAGTGGTCACCTGAACAGATTGCTGGGTGGCTCAAACAAACCTACCCGGATAACGAGAACTATCAGGTGTCACACGAAACGATTTATCGCAGTCTTTATATTCAAGCCCGCGGGGCTTTGAAAAAAGAGTTATTACAACATTTAAGGCGAACACGTGTCATGCGACGTTCACGTCACCATACACAAAATACGCCTGATCATGGTCGAATCATTGATGCCGTATCGATTAGCGAACGACCTGCATCGGTTGAAGATCGTGCCGTGCCCGGTCACTGGGAAGGCGACTTGATAATGGGAAGCCATAATACTCAAATAGCCACCTTGGTGGAACGTCATACGCGCTACGTCATGCTCGTTAAAGTGAAAGACAAAACAACGCAATCCGTTGTATCCGCACTGATAAAACAATCAAAGAAACTACCTGATGAGTTATATAAATCACTTACTTGGGATAGAGGCTCGGAACTCGCAGATCATAAACGTTTTACCTTGGCCACGGATATCAACGTTTATTTTTGTGATCCACAGAACCCTTGGCAACGTGGTTCCAACGAAAATACAAATGGGTTGCTAAGACAATACTTTCCAAAAGGAACCGACTTATCCATTCACTCACAAACAAAGTTGAATGCTGTCGCAAGAAGGTTAAACGAACGTCCAAGAAAAACGCTAAACTATGAAACACCAGCCGAAAGGTTTAACGCATGTGTTGCGTTGACCGGTTGAAACCGCATTTGACAGCGGACATAAAGGTAACTTTTAATTAAGACAGCTTTGGGTCGATAGCAGGCTTATAGCTTTAATTATTGATGCCTGGCACTTATGATGTTTTCTACCAGCTCCCCCAAATCCTACATGCCCGTTTTATTTGAAAAATTCTTTGTTGAAGTACTCTATCACTAAATCTTTTTTACTTGATGAGTCTATTTTTTCCGATAACATATATTTTTTGCCGCGTGCATTGGCATAAACTTTATAGTAAATGTGATTCTTTCCACCGGAATTACTACTACTGCTTTTCTTTGAGGTAATCGATGTAACCTCGTTGTAGGGGATAATTTTGTTGACCAGATTAAAGAATAGAAACTTACGTTTGTAATGTAGGTTCATTCCATTCATTTTTATAGTTAGTGAATTAAGTGCCATATAAGTTGCTGATATTACAACGCCGACTCCGATGGTGGTGAATATCGATGACATGAAATACAACATAAAGCCCTCTCTTGCTCCTTGCTGCCATAGAAATACACCAACAGCAGCGAAAACGCCACCAAAGATGATACCTGCTAGGTTCGAAAGAAAATTTCGAAACATGGGATAGTAGAGTTCTTTTGTATTAGAAGTTTGGCTTAAAGGTAATAAACTTTCCGCGGTTGTTTTCTCTATACCTGCTGGATAGATGTCGGGTGATTTAAAATTAATATGTGCTGACTGGTGTTTATTTGGATATACAGGGATTTCAAAATTGCGATTTAAATCGACGCCTTCCATTTTTGATTCAATGGTTAATCGCCATAGATTGTAGCTGTCACTATGACTTTCACTTGCCGGTAAATTATCAGGAGTATCAAAGCAAAATTCAGCATTGATATGATTTGCCATGGGTTTAACTTGTACGTAGCCATCATCCTGCCATCTTACACTTTCTTTTTGTGAACGGCTTTTACCTGAACCAGACATATAACTATGAATACAACTAAGTGTAACTTTATATGCAATGGCAGGATTATAGGGCGTGTTTATTTTAATTTGGCCGCCAACTTGTCCACCTATACTGCCGGGGTAAGGATCCATTGTAAGCGGTGTTGCTCCAAATCTTTTCCATTCTAATGTTGATTTAATCGCCCAGTAGAGAAGGCCCAATCCCACAAGTGGAAAGAGTAAGACCATAAGCGCTATGTACTCTTTGTCAGCAAGAATTTTAGGTACTGCCGATATTGCGGTAGGAAAACTAATTGCATTCCAAAATGCACTGATGAACCATAATCCTATCATTCCCGTTTTAGCATTTGATTTAATGGCGCCATTCACCCACTCTTTGCGTTCAAGCCATGGTGAGTTTTGAATATTTTTTGATGGTTTATCTTTTTTAATACGATAGCCAAAAAAAGCAAGTAAGAAACCGGCGCCACCGAACACAATAACAAAAATCATTTTAAAGGCAAGAAGCCCCCAGCGTATCTCTCGATTTATAATGGAATCAGATGGGTTTTGGGGATCGTACCAAATAGTGATTTTCTGATTTGATTGATAATAATGTTTAAGTTTTCTACCAAGATTTTCTTGATAATCACCGATATTATCAGCATCCTTGGCTATTGAGACTCTATTATTAGTGTAGAGCTGACCATTGATTATGTATTCATATTGAGCAATAGCTTTGTATGTGTCGGAGTCATCAGATGAATGCCGCTTTAGGCTAGCGGATTTGAGGGAAGCTTGAGTATTAGTCCAGTATTGCATTCGCCAGCCATCGGCAAGATCAGGAATAACGAGAAAAAATAAGAATCCTACCCCAGCAAAGAAAAATACTAATCCAAATATAATAGCAACCCAACTACGTTTTTTTTCTTTAGTTTTACGCATGGTTGATTTTCACTTAAACACTAATGATATTTTATACTACATGAATATATAGGAAATTAAAGAAACAGAAGGGATTTTATAGTGAATCTTGCCACATTTGTTTACGACAAATTCCTTGCATACTACAACGGCTACAGGTTTTTTCATCTCCCCATGCAGGCAGACCTTGTTTGGTATGTAGTTGACTGAATATTTCTTTTAAGCGGTTGGTCGATTCTTCTGCTATGGATTCCAGTTTTTCGCCACTTAGTTTTGCTCTTGTTTTTACACCATCACTTTTTACTTCGAGGTATTCGACTTGAGAGACTTTATTTTTATCGTCTTGTAATAAGGTATGGTAGAAGGGGAGTTGGACTTGTTCTCCTGTTTCTACGTCTTTGTTTGTGCTTATTGCGCCAGTTTTGTAGTCGATTACATCCAATCCATTCCCATCATCTATTAAGGCTTTATCAATTCGATCAAGTCGACCGGAAAGTTTTAAAGGTTTGTTTGTATTATTAATATCGAGTTCTATTGTTATATTTTTCTCGACATTATAAACACTCCAGTCTTTATTATGTGTAATCTGCCAATCGATGTAATGGGGTATTACTTTTTTTGCTTGTGAGTACCATGCTTGGTGTTCGTGATTTTCTGCTAAATCAGAACTAAAGACAGCTTTAATGATGTCATTTAATAATTTTTCTGCGGCATCTCGATTATTTTCACTTACTTTAGTTTTGAATGGGCCGGGTAAGCCATCGACTGGATGATGAAACGCTTCCAGACTTCTATGGATGCGTTCACCATAATCTGCTTTTGATAGTGCCTCGCGCATTTCATCGGTGGCATCTAATTTTAAGCAGCGTGCAGCATAAAAAAGGTATGGGCAGTTTATTATCTCTTGATATTGAGATGCTGATATTTTTTGAGGAATCAAATTTTCAGGTATCACAGGAATGGGTTGGTGTGATTCCGTAGCGGCTTGTTTGGCTGTGTGTGTAAAAGTGTTTTCAGTTGCATTAACGAGTCGCTGTAAGGTTTTATCCGTTAAATCATGATTAAACGCCAGTTGATGAAACTGTTCGAGTAATGCCAGCCATGCACTTGGTTTTATTTCTTCGCCATTATCGCCTTGGTTACGATAAGTTAGTAAAATATTATCGCTTGAATTTAATAGACGGATAAAATGGTAAAAACGTTCATTCTTGTCTTGCAAGGAGGTCTTTAATCCTAACTCGTACTTAACCGAATCATTAAAAAATGCAGAAGGAGTAGGAGAGCCGGGTAAAAACTCTTCTTCCACTGCAGCAATAATTAGTCCGTCAAATTTTTGTTGAGCGCTCTGAGATAAACCTATTAGTTGAACTTGTGTAGAACTCGCAGGAGGCATAAAGCGACTACGTTCTAATTGCATTGCTAGCCATGCTCTTGCTTCGGACCAGTTAACGGTTAAGTTGACTAAGTCTGACTCTACTATTAATTTATCAAGTAGATTTATTATTTTAATACCAGCAGCATCATTTTCTAATGAGCTATCAATACCTAACATATGTAAAGATGCGGTTAATGTATTTATAAATTCCTGAGGTGCGAAACTCTCAGTCGTACTAATTTTTATTAATTCCTGTGCTGCTTTTTCTAATTGATTAAGCACATTATTTAGAATGGAGTGCGTTTCATCAAACCAGTCGGGTAATCGTTCCGCACGATTTTTTATGCCCGCTTGATACGCTTTAATATTTTGGCAAATATTTTCATGTCGAATGATATCCTGCTCTAATCTATATACTGCATAGTGCAAGTCTTCTCTATTTACTTCCGGGAAAATAAGAGGTGATTTTAATAAATCAAGTAAAGATAAATAATGAAAATCTTGTTCAATGCATTCTAGCCAGCGTTCAAGTGTTGCCGCTGCGCTTGTTGTTGATAATGCCCAGCCAGCGGTATCTTGTAAGTAAACTCCGCTGCGTTCAAGTAATGCACGTACGCGTCTGGCAAGTTTGCGATTTTCGGTAACGATGGCTAGTTTTGTTTTCCCGTCTAATAACCATCGGCGTAATTGAATATCAATAGCTCGGGCTTCTTGCTCATTGTCATTTGCTGAAAAGACATGCACATCATTTAGCGGGCTGTTTTTTGTTTGGTCAAATTGTTGAGCGCGTTCAATGAGTGGTGCGGATTGAATATTATAAACGCTATTAATAAATTTAGATTTATCAGAAGAAGGTGTATTTAAATTATCTTTGGATATATTGATAATATTTGCATTCGGAAATTGTTTCATACAGTCAGAAATATGTTTACCAGGATGGTAAGCGGGTAACTCATCACTGCTAATGGAGTTCTGGCCTTGTAAAAAATAATGCACATTATGATGCTTGCTTAATTCCATTAACCATTGAGATTCTATTTTCGTTAAACGATCTAAACCAACTAAATAAAAATCAATTTTTATATCTTTTCCGGCTAATTCACCTTTTAATTCATCTAGACACTTTTGCATACTAAGAATTTGTGCAGTTTCCGAGTCAACAACGTTATAAGCATCAAGTTGATTATGCCAAGCATGCCATAAGGTAAATACAAAATGAGCTTCACGGCTTAGTGCTTCAATGGATGTTTCAGAATCTTTTAGTCCATACGCTTGACTTATCTTATTAATAAAGTCCGTCTCGTTTTTCGGTAACTCAATTTTATTCGCGGTTAACTCTTGAAATAATTCTAATAAGCTATGGGCATAACTCCAGGGGTTAGCCGATTCAAAGGCACTTTTATGTTCTAACAACGCTTCAACTAAAATTAATTCTTGCGACGTTGAGTTAACAACGTTTAGATCTTGAGGTTGGTATTGTTGAAGCCATTGCTGTAGAGGAATAATATCCGGGCCAAGAAGTGCAGCGTGATTATTTTGCTTTGTAGCGCGAAGTAACTTAAAACGTAGCTCGGCTGCAAAATTAGCTTGTGGTGTAAAGACGATGCTATTGGTTAGAAGGGGTAATGAATCTAATTGCTGGGAAATAATTTGTTGAGCAACAGTTTCAAGCGGGTCATCTGCGAAGTCAGTTAAATAAAGATTAATTGCTGACATATGGACCTATAGTGATAGCTAGCGTTCCTGATATTTGAGTTATCTTTCCAGGTTTAATTATCTTTCCAGGTGCTCTAATTTATCTTTTTTGCCATCCCACTGTTCGGCATCAGGAAGTCCGGGTTTCATTTCTGTAATAACAGGCCAATCACGTGAGAGTTCTTCATTAAGTTCGAGGAAGTGTTCCATACCATCAGGTACATCGTCTTCTGAGAAAATTGCACCCGCTGGGCATTCAGGTTCGCATAATGTGCAATCAATACATTCATCAGGGTCAATAACAAGAAAGTTCGGGCCTTCGTGAAAACAATCTACTGGACATACTTCCACACAGTCTGTGTATTTACACAAAATGCAATTGTCAGTCACGATATAGGTCATGCGAGGAACTCCATAAATAAAGAATTAATTTGGGCGTATTCTAATGCCAAAAGGCGCGGGTTGCGAGTATTTAGAGCAATTATTTTAGCTGTCTGAACTGTTTTTAGAGTTCACGAAGAGTTGTTTGATTTACATCAATATTTTCGAGTGATTCAGACATAAGTTTGTATAATTATACGAATTCTGGGGTTTTTAATGTTGATGTTGAGTGCTTTTTAGAATAATAAGGGGGACGATTTTCTATAGGATTTATTCACGTTTGTTGTATAGCACCTTATTCACCTGTGCATACAACAACCTTATTTCGACCACTTTCTTTTGCATTATAGAGCGCTTTATCAGCCGCTTCGATTAATTGCTCTGGCGTGTTGTCAGTGCCTGGAACCAGTTTAGCCACACCCATGCTTAATGTTACTGTACTAGCAGTTGGTGAGTGTTCATGAGGAATGGCTAAGTTTGATATGTATTTTAGCATTTCATCAGCAATTATCTTTGCTCCATCTAAGTCTGTATCAGACAACAGAACAACAAATTCTTCACCACCATAACGCGCTAGAAGATCGCAATCACGTTTAATACATTTGCTGATTTCAGATGCAACTTTTTTTAAACAATCATCGCCTTGTTGATGACCATAACCATCATTGTAAAGTTTGAAATGATCTATGTCGATCATGATAATCGAAATGTCCGATGCACATTTTTTGCGCCCTGCACGACACCATTCTTTTTTTACAGCTTCATCAAATGTTCTACGGTTTGCTATACCTGTGAGTCCGTCAATGCTGGATAAACGTTGTAACTCGATATTACTTTTTTCAAGTTCTTTGTTGGTGTTGGCTAATTCATCTTGCATCTTTCTCATGATGTCATACGCTAAATTACGTTCTAATTCAGTCAGGTAATACTTTGAATGGGCGCGAATTCTGGCAATGAGCTCAACTGCTTCGGGTAATTTCACCAGGTAGTCATTTGCTCCATTTTCAAAAGCATCACTTTTAATTTTAGCATCGTCTTTTGATGATAAAACAATAACAGGAATACGTGCAGTTTCGGGATGGTTTTTATAAAAACGCATCAAGGTCATGCCATCGACATCCGGCATAACCAGATCTTGTAAAATTGTAGTCGCATTAATGTCTATTGCCATTTCAAGTGCTTTTGATGGGTCTTCACAATAATGAAATTCAAGATCATCTTCATTTTCGAACATTCGTCGAATCGCTTCGCCTACCATGGGTTGATCATCAACAAGTAAAACAATCGACTTGTGTAAATTTTTATTAGCGTTTTCTTCTGAATATTTCATTTTTATACTATTTCTACTGAGTGAAAAGTTATTGATTCATTACCCACTAATTTAGCATTAATTTCTATGGGAGATAATATTAAATCTGCAGCATTAAGGTCTACAGCTGCTTTTGGCATGCCATATACAGCACAACTTTTTTCATCTTGCGCTATGGTGGAAAAACCTTTTTTATGCATAGCAAGTAAACCTGCGGCACCATCTTTACCCATTCCGGTCAATAAAATACCAATGGTGTTTTCTAATCTATTGAGTGCAATACTTTCAAAGAAAACATTAACAGAGGGTCTATACGGGTAATCTTTTGGTTCTGATGTATAATTTAAGGTTTGATTTTTTGTTAAAATAAGATGCTGCTCGGAGTTAGAAACTAGAACTGTGCCGATTTCAATTTTATCGCCACTACACGCTAGCCGCACAGGTAAATTAATTTGCTCACCTAGCCATTTTACAAAATCGTTTATAAACTGCTTATCAATGTGTTGTACAATAACAAATGCTGCTGGAAAATCTTCAGGTAGGTTTTTTAATAACTGTGTAAGTGCTGTTGGGCCACCTGTAGAAGACCCTATTGCAATAAGTGTTGTTGTTTCGTTCAGAACTTTATTTTCGGTTTGACCTGTCCAATGAATTTGTGTTTCTACATCATAGGATATTAGAGAACCAATCATATGTATTTTTTTACGTAAATCATATCCTATCATGGAATCATCAGCTTGAGTCAAAACAGGGGTGTTAATTACATCAAGGGCTCCAGCTCCCATAGCTTCAAAAACTTTTGATGAATTACCTTCTATAGTAGATGTGACGAGTAATATTGCACAAGGTGAATTGCGCATGATTTGTTTTGTTGCTTCGACACCATCCATTTCGGGCATGATGATATCCATTAAAATAATATCTGGAGTATCTTCAGCACAAGCTTGTACGGCTTCTTTGCCATTATAAGCAATCCAGGCAAGACTAAATGCATCATTACACTCGATAATTCTTTGCAGCGCAACTACGCTCATAACCGTGTCATTTACAATTGCTATACGCATTACAATGCTTCGCCTATAAGGTCAACAACTGCTTCAACGAGAGAATCATCATGGAAGCTGCCTTTAGTTAAATAATAATCTGCACCCACTTCTAGTCCTCGTTGTCTATCTTCTTCCCGATCTTTATATGAAACGATAATGATAGGAATATTTTTGAGGCGGTCATCATTTTTCATCTTGCTTACAAACTCAAAGCCATTCATTCGTGGCATATCAATATCACTAACGATCAAATCATAATCATTAGTTCTCGAAGCGTTCCAACCATCCATACCATCAACAGCAACTTCAACCAGATACCCTTTGCTTTGTAACAAGTTTCGTTCCACTTCCCTAACCGTTATGGAATCATCTACAATAAGAATACGTTTATTTTTAGCATTTAGTACGTGCTGCTCATTTTTACTTAATTTGGCGAGGCGACCGCCGGATAAGATAATATCAATTGACCGTAACAAGTCATCAACATCAAAAATAAGTAATGGTGTGCCATCTTCAGTTAGTGATGCTGCGCTAATATCCTGTATTTTACCCAAGCGTGGATCCAGAGTATGAACAACTAGGTTGCGTTCCCCAATAAATTTATCAATAACAATACCATAGCTATTTACGCGATCTCCTAAAATAATTACCGATATTTCATCTGTAAAGTCAGGCTTGGTATTCAATTCAAGAATCTGGTGGCTTGTTATTAGTCCAATATGTTGACTGCCAAAAGTAAAGTATTGATGGCCTTCCATCGTTTCGATTTGTTGTTTAGTTATTTTAAGAGTTTGATCAATTCGGGCAAGAGGGAACGCATAGGGCTCACCTGCTATTTCGACCATTAAAGCGCGTATGACAGATAAAGTTAATGGTAACTGAAATTGGAATTTTAACCCTTTACCGAATTCTGAGCTAACTCGTATCTGACCGCGTAGCTCCTGTATAACACTATGTACAACATCAAGTCCGACACCGCGCCCTGATATTTCGGTAACCGATTCGCGTGTTGAAAAATTTGGCAGGAACATAAAATCTAATAATTCAGCTTCAGATAGATTTTCAGCCATGTCTTTTGTGATCATGCCTTTATCAGTGATTTTTTTACGTAATTTGTCTAAATCAATACCACAGCCATCGTCTTGAATAATTATGGATAACATACCGGCGCTGTGCATGGCTTCAAGACGTATCGTGCCTATCTCATCTTTTCCTGACCTTTTACGTTCTGCGGGTAATTCAATGCCATGGTCAATTGCATTTCTGATCATATGGTTTAATGGTGCTTGTAGCTTTTCAAGAATATCGCGATCTACTTGTGTTGCCAGACCACGTATGTCTAGATTAATTTTTTTATTTAAAGAGCGTGATATATCTCGAACAAGACGTTGCAAACCTTGTACTCCATCTGAAAATGGACGCATGCGTGCTTGTAAAACTTCTCGGTTAAGTCTTTGTGATAAACTATTTGATCTCCTGTCGTGAGACTCAAGTTCGGTAAGACGACTTGATACAAGATCTCGGCAATGGTTTGCTTTGCTATGTGCGCTTTGTATTAATTCAAAAATATATTCATCGATATCGATATCAAATAATTTTTCTCTTAACCGATCTAGTACAGATATAAGTTCAGCTTGCCTTTTTTTAACATGCAATAAAGAATCAGAAAAAGGAGATAACCAGCGTGTTTCAACCAAAGCTTCCCCTGATAGTCCCTGTAAACGATTTAAGCTTTGAGTTGATACTCTGACAATATTATTCGATGTGATTTCGGTGTTCTGGTCTTCAATTGTTGAGTTATCTAATCTTATATCTTTGTCATTATTAGAATCATCATTTTGTTTATTACCTTTCAATGTGAATGATAACGATTTCTTTTTTTCGCCTTTATGTATTGCAATAAGCGCATTTGATAACTCGTTAATATTTTCTTTATTTTCAGTTACCCATCCCTGATAGTCCTGACTAGTAGCTTTTGCCATTGTTGTAAGCATATCGATACTGGCAAGTAGTATGTCCATGTCATCATGTGCTATTTCAAGCTCTGAGTTTTGTGCTGCAACAAAAATATCCTCCATGATGTGAGCAATATTGACAGCAGAATCAAGCCCCACCATACGAGCGGCACCTTTCAGTGAATGGGCTGCACGCATCAAACGTTCAATGACTTCGATATTATTTGGTGAGTTTTCAAGCTCAAGCAAATTATCACTTAAGGATTGAGTTTGCGTTTCAGCTTCCATGCGAAATAACTCAAGCATGGAAAAGTCACCTAAGGACGAATTGTCTTTATTTGATGATTTTTTCTTTATTGTTTTTTTCTTGCTGGTTTTATTTTTATCAGACGTTGTTTTTTTATCGAGTTTAGCATTAGAAATATTTTGGAGTTCTTGTAATGATGAGGTTAAGTTATCACTGTTTTCTTTCAACCAGCTATCACAGTCGTCTTCACCCTCGTTGACCAACTGTAAAAGTAAATCAACCGAAGCTTTAATAATATGAATATGCTCAGAGGATAAGTTTAACTTGCTCTGTATAACAGAAGTAATAATAGCCTCCTGTGCTTGAGCGATTTCAAAGGCCAGGTCAATTGATGCCAGTTTAGCTGCAGCCTTAAGAGAAGTGCTGGCACGTAATAAACTATCAAGTTCATTGTTATTTTCCAGGTCACTTTCTAATACACTAAGACTTTCTTTTAATACCGATAACTGGCCTTTTGCTTCCATAAAAAACAAATCTAACATTGGATTAATCTTATTTTTGCTCACGCTAGTTTATTTCCCAAACTATAAAATAGTAATTCTGTATCGAGACAGGCAACTTCATGACCCTTCCACGTTAATATACCTTTGGTAAAAGTACCTTTTAATGTTGATGGTGGATCTTTTAATTCATTTTCTCTGTATCGATAAGTACCTCTTACCTCACTCACTAGAAAAACAAAGCTACTCTCATTATGATTAACCGCAATCATGCGTTCATATGTTCTATTACGGGCATCTCTGGTAATTGTATTTTCCGATTTCCCAATTTCCATTAACTGGCCAAGTGATACGCAAATACTCATTTGCCCACGTAAATTCATTAAGCCTCTTATGATAGACGTTTTTTGATGGGGTAGGCTATGAACTTGGCAAACATCTGTTACCTCTTCTATGATATTTGTTGGTAAAGACATCCACTCATCACCTAATCTAAAAATAGTTACTGACTCTGTACCCGCAATTTTTTCTTTTTTACTCTCAGAATAAACTTTAGCCCATTTGATTTCATATTCATCAGGAAGTCTGCGTTCCAGCATTGTTCTGCCGGCAGTAGAATATATGTCACAATTTCTACAATGAATTACATCATCCAATTTTGGGCAGTGAGATTCTTTGTTACCCCATACACCAATTTTATTCCAGCAATCATTAATGTCTAATTGTATTACATCATCTGTCATCACTATGCCTGTTGCTGAATTCGTTTACGACATCGTTCTGCACGTTTAGTTAGTTGTTGCGCTTGCGCAATGTCACCTTGATTAGCTGTCAGTGTTGCAAGATACATTAGCGCATCAATATTCCGGGGATCAAGATAGATGACATTACGAAAATATTGTGAAGCTTTTTGTTCGTCACCAGTAGCTAGTTGGATTATGGCTAATAAAAAGTATGCATCTGCATCCTGTTTGTTTATAGTTAATGTATCAATGCAAATTGATTCTGCTTCAGGAAAATTTCCTTGATCTGCGAGTTTTTTTGCATAGTCCATGTCGGGGAGTAGCTTAGGTGTACTGTTTTTTATTTCAATTTTTTCAGCAGTATTTACTTCCTTCGGTGACTTAGTGGTTGTTGATGGCTTATATATATTTGTATATAGCCTGCGTGATTTTTCAGTAGGTTTTGGATCGGTTTTGTTTTTCTTTACAGTATTATTTTTTCTAATGTTTGTATAAGGACTATGGGTATCATCAATAAATTTTCTCAGTGCAAATGCCTTTGGATATTTCGAGGATACTTCCCAATCTTTCCTATTTAAAAAACGACCTGTTTCAGCATGGCCAACAAATAATATTCCAGTAGATTTTAATAGTTTATCCAGCATGTTTAGTGCACAGCCTTGAGTTTTATCATCAAAATAAATTAACAGGTTTCGGCAAAAAACAATATCATATTGAATTTGGTTGTTTACATATCCTACATCCAAAATACTGGCTTTTTTGAAATTAACCATGGCTCTAATCAATATGTCAGGATGATAACGGTTTGAATTACACTGTCTAAAAAAACGTTTTTTAATGAGTGGCTCAACGCCTCTAAATGAGTGTTCTCGATAGCTTGCTTCTTTGCAGCTGTCTATATTACGTTGGCTAATGTCGACTGCATCAATATAAATTTGTGATGGCATTAGTCCTGCATCTAGAAGAGACATTGCAACTGAATAAGGTTCTTCACCAGTCGCGCAGGGCACGCATAATACCCTGAGTGGAGTTTTAGGATTGGATTTTAGCCATTCATCTTTAACAAATTTAACTAACATTTTAAACGGTTCACTATCACGAAAGAACCATGTTTCAGGGATAACAACTTCCTCGATTAGCTTGTTTAACTCAGTTTTATCTGACTTTATTTTTTCAAGGTAAGATTCGATACTTTTAAGCTGGCATAATTCCATCCGTTGATTAACTGCATGAAGTATTGTTGTAGAACCTACCGTTTTGGCATCTAAGCCTATTGACTGGTGTAAAATATCCTGTATTTTTTCCAATGGTTCCATTGCTCTACTCGCCTACTTGCGGAAGAAGATTGTTGGCTTGAAATAACATGGACTGTAATTCTTTCGGCAGTAGTTTATTGACTTCGATAAACTGAATCATGTTGTCATCTTTGTTCGCAATAGCTCCGAGATAAGGTGCTTCAGTTAATGTTAATCCGCTACTGTGAAAATCATTCTCATCAATATTTATAGTCTCAGTAACTTTCTCTGCTGTTATACCAAGCACGTGGAATTGTTCGTTATTATCAAGGTAGTTAAGAAGAATAATTCTACTACTTAAAACTTTATTGCAACTTCGCTGTTCGGTTAACTGACATAAATCAATTATAGGAATAGGTGTTCCACGATAATCAAGCAATCCCAAAACAAACTTTGGTGCATGTGGTATTTTTTTTAATTTTGTAAGCGGAAGTATTTCAACTACCTCTTTAGCAGGTAAGCTATAACGTTCGGCTCCAAGGTGAAATGATAATAACAACATGATAAAAATTTAGGACTCATTTTTAATTTTAAATATCGATACACCTTCTTGTAATGCTTTTGCTGCTAGATGTAATTTATTTATAGAACCACCTGATTGGCGTAGAGAATCTGCAGTTTGCTGTGTACCATCACTCAATTGGCTAATTGACTCGGTAATTTGCTGCGCACCTTGTGCCTGGTTTTGCATTCCACTGTGGACTGCTTCAAAACTTGGCAATAAAGCTTGCACTTGTTCAATGATAGCTGCAATTTGTACACTGACATCACGTACATCATCAACACCACTTCGTACTTCTTCAGAGAACTTGTCCATTCCCATAACACCTGCGGATACCGCTGATTGCATTTCCTTAACCATTTGTTCAATGTCCCAGGTTGCAACCGCAGTTTGATCGGCTAAGCGGCGTATTTCGGTTGCGACAACGGCAAAACCAACACCGTATTCGCCTGCTTTTTCAGCTTCAATTGCTGCATTGAGTGAAAGCAGGTTTGTTTGGTCTGCAACTTTTGTAATGGTTGTAACAACACTATTAATGTTGGCAGCTTTCTCACTGAGTACGGAGAGCTTTGAGCCAATACTAGTTGTTGCATTCATCATCTGGCGCATGGTTTGTTCCATGTTAGCGAGAGCTGTTTGGCTATTCACAGCTTCATTTGCAGTTGTTTCCGCAACATTAGTAACATCATCCATTGTTTTAACTAATTCGTTAACCGTGGCAGATATTTCTGCTGCTGTAGTCGATATTTGATTGGTTGAGGCGGCCTGTTCGGTCACAGTTGCTTCTTGTTGTTTTGCGGTAGCTGCAATTTCTGTTGAAGATGATGTAACTTGTATACCGGAATGTTGAACTTTTGAGACCAGTGCCCCTAGGTTTGCGGTCATCATGTTTAATGCACTCATGAGTTGGCCAATTTCATCGTTAGATGATTCTTCCATATTTACGGTTAAATCACCTGAAGCGATACGCCCGGTAATATCAACTGCAGCATTTAGTGGAGTAACAATGTCTTTGATTAATTTAAACGAGAGGCGGCTCGCAACGATAACTGCTATGGCAAGAATGATTAAACTAAGAATAATTATTATGGCAACAACACCGGCAAGCGCATTGTTAGCATTTTCAATTTTATTTTGTTGTAGGCTCACGAGTTGTTTAATTTGTGAATCTGTTTCAGAAAGCAAGGGGCCAATTTTAGTACGGATCAAATAAGCATCCTGGCGCCATTTTTCACTGCCATGGATTTGGAACATATTATCAATTTCTTTTGTATATGTTGTTATCAAGTTATTAATATTGTCTAGTGAATCTTCTTGTTCAAAGTTTAAAATATTCTTGAATGGTTCTAAGCTCCCCAGTAGTTTCTTAACAATAGTCAGATTTGAATTTATTTCATCTGACATGTGTTCCGTACGTAATGCAAGGTAACCACGGATACCATTTGTCATAACTATCCATCGGTAGCGAATTTCTTGTATTTGATGTAGTAATTCTTTTCGGCGCTTATTTAGTTTTTCGGTTTCTTCTGAACTAATCATCAAATAAAGGTATTGTAATATTTGCTGATTCAGAGGGTTAATGTTACGAGTTGAATAAATAATACCAGGGAAGTTTTTGTTGTCATTTGTTGCCAACTCGATCATTGTCGTTTGGTATTTATTAAAATTTGTAACATTTACTTGAATGTTGGAAAGTATTTTTTGTGCTGCCTCATCATTTTGTATAGGTTTTTTTTGTTTTAGTTCTTCAAGAAGGTTATCAATTTTTTGCGTGGATTCAATGTAGTTTGTTTTATGTATTTCTTCCTGACTCAACAGATAAAAACCCAACGAGCTACTGGAATTTTTTAATTCTGCTTCAAGTTCTATAGCGGCAAAAACGGTAGGTTCATGTTCATCAATAACTTCATTAATATTGTTACGAATAATAAATAGGCTAATGAGGTTCAACAAAATAATGACAACCATAAATGTCAGAAGTGTGCCAAATCCATATTTTAGCTTTTGTTTAATAGTTAAAAACTCGGTTTTTTCCTGAAACCGTTTTTTAAGATTTTGCCACATACATATGAACCCTTAATTTTATGTTTTTATAAAGTTTGTTATCAAAAATCTGATGAGAGGATTTAATCATTTCTATAGTATATTTCGGCACTTAGCGCCTAAACTTGAAATTTTGTTTAGGTTCTTGCGTAAAACGTATAGATGCTTTGATCGAAAAAGGCAAGATTGGAATTGTTTGGTGAGCTTAAAGGCAATTTTTAAGCCAATAAGGGTCTATAGAGTAGTAGTTTAGCTAATTAACGCCATTAAAGTGGATTTTTATTGTTGAGTTTTCGATTTAAAGAAGTTTTTTCAGTTTTTCAAGATGTTTTAGAGCATCAAGTGGGGTTGTTTGGTTTATGTCGATACTTTGGAGTGTTTGTTGTAACTCTAGAAGTAAGTTTGAATCAATAGCCTCTAAAGTCGGTATAGCTTTTACTATTGGTTGCTGTTCTTCAACAAGGGATAACAAGGTTTGATTGGCAAGATCAATCACTGATTTAGGTAACCCTGCCAGCGCTGCAACTTGAATTCCGTAACTTTTGTCGGTTGGGCCTTCTTTAACCTGGTGTAAGAATACAAGTTGTTCATTATGCTCGACAGCATCTAGGTGAACATTGACACTGCCTTCAAGTAATTCTGGTAATTCGGTTAAATGGAAATAATGGGTCGCAAATAAAGTGTAAGCCTTAATTTTTTCAGTCAGATACCATGCGCTCGCCCACGCGAGAGACATGCCGTCTTGAGTGCCCGTACCTCGACCGACTTCATCCATTAGTACTAAGCTATTACTCGTTGCGTTATGTAGAATATTTGCAGTTTCAGTCATCTCGACCATAAAGGTTGAGCGACCACTGGAAAGATCATCGGAAGCACCGATACGAGTAAATATTTGATCGGTATTTCCTAGCTTAGCTTCAGTTGCAGGAACAAAACTACCAATGTGGGCCATGATCACGATCAAAGCTATTTGGCGCATATAGGTTGATTTGCCGCCCATATTAGGGCCGGTGATAATAAACATATGTTGGGTATTATTAAGAGTAATATCATTGGGACTAAAAGGTTGATTTTGTACTTGTTCAATAACAGGGTGACGTCCTGCCTTAATAGTAATACCTTTTTGATTTGAATCGGCTTCATCAAAGGTTGGCATACAGTAATTATTTGTTTCAGCGCGTTCAGCCAGATTATTTAAAACGTCGAGTTCGGCAAGTGCGCCAGCCGTTTTTTGTAAGGTTTGAAGTTGAGTGTTTAATTGTTCCAGAATTGCTTCATATAAGGTTTTTTCGCGAACTAATGCGCGTTCATTCGCGCTTAATACTTTATCTTCCAGTTCTTTTAATTCCGGGGTAATGAACCGTTCACTTGCTTTTAATGTTTGGCGACGTTGATAATCGTCTGGCATTTTATCAGATTGATTCCGACTGACTTCAAT
>Ga0316204_10004238_pt1 | contig 26310 bp, 19 predicted proteins | sample 6monrhotite_MG_2_FD_205661 | JGI IMG/M metagenome (GOLD analysis project Ga0316204, IMG submission 205661) | Microbial mat bacterial communities from mineral coupon in-situ incubated in ocean water Damariscotta River, Maine, United States -... | ecosystem: Environmental > Aquatic > Marine >...
CCGTCGAAAACCGTCCACGTGTTCGCAAGGTCTTGCCTCCTGATGTCGCCTTGCGGCGAGGCATCTGACGTCGCAACACCCTCTCACCTGAGGCGCTGGGACGTCGCGTTCCTCAACGGTACGCATCCGATGTTGGCGCGCGCCATGCGGCGCGGTTGGGTGGATGAATGGGGGGGCACAGGGGGGTCGCCCCCTCGCCCCGTCAGGGGCCAGAAGACAGGGGGAGGGCTTCAGAAGCAGCGACGAAGGAGCGCTGAAGGTCGACCGGACCCGCCTTGCGGCGAGGCATCTGACGTCGCAACACCCTCTCGCGTGAGCCGCTGGGACGTCGCGTTCCTCAGAGGTACGCACTCGATGTTGGCGCGCCATTCGGCACGTGCTGGTGGAAGGTGGGGACTTATCGAGAGAGAGGGGGGACGCGGCAGCTCAACGGCGCGACAAACTCACTCGCCTGCTCGCGTCGCTTGCGGTCACTCCACGCCAATAACCACAGCACATTTGTATTCACATCCAACTGTACACTCGCCGGCGGAACCCATCCCGAAAGTCCGTACGTCATCGCCCCCCATGGGGACTGACTCTACGTCGCCTCCCCAAGCTCAGATCCGCTCAAACATTATTCAGATAAAATACTGAATTATATTCACTTTAGCTGAAAACACGCACCACAACGCATCCGGACATTTTCTGTCCACACCACCCTCAAGAGGTGTTTACTTCGCACCCAGATCCGTCTACCTTATTAGCAAGACAAGGACGGAAACATGGGTACCATCCACCAACTCCCGCTGTTCAAGAACCCCTCTCTGGACGCCATCATCAACGCCGTCCGCCGGGCCCCCCGCGGCACCCACATCACCCTCCTCGGCTACCGCCCCTCCGGCGGCGGACTCCTCGACTACACCATCGCGACCAGCTCCTACGCCGACGTCGCCCGCGCCTCCCTCGCCGCCATCCGCGACCTCACCCCCGAGATCGTCGCGGTCTGCTGCGAGGCCGCCGACGGCGACGTCGACGTCGCCCGTCAGGCCCTCGACGCCGTCCGAACCTCCTGGACCCGCGCGGTCACCCGCGACCCCGCCGAGAGCCGCGGCGAGAGCCCCGCCCCCGGCCTCGTCCGCTACTCCAACCGCGACGGCCTCTACCTCGCCGGCCTGGTCATCCACCGCCGCGAGCTGGTCGCCTCCGGCACTCCCAAGCCCCGCCGCTCCTCCAAGAAGACCCTCGTTCGGCGCTGGATCGAGGACCGCGCCCCCTCCGGCGCCTGGCGCCAGTTCAAGCTCGGCCCCCACAACTGGAGCGAGCTGCGCGTCCCCCGCGAGCGCATCCGAAACGCCGCCTTCACCGCGCTCGTCGCGGCCTGACGCACGCCCCCCGGCCGCCCACTTCACTGTCAGACAACACCACGGAGGCTCGCTCATGAGCGAAGCGCTGTGCAAGTACGCCCTCGATTACCACCTGCGCCTGCTGGATCTCGATCACCTCGTCGAGTCCCTCGGCGGCGATCGCGATCTCCACGCGATCGCCGATGAGGGACCGGGCGGGGTCATCCTCACCCTCTACGATCTGCAGACCGGCCAGAGCCGTCAGGTCCGCGCCGCCGAAGGCGCCGTCGTCGATCAGGGCGTGTGGGAGCCGCCGCTGACCCCGGGTCAGGTCGCGGCCCGTCAATACGATCGCTGGGCCTTCCTCTTCATGCCCGGCTCTAACGAGAAGCAGCGCTCCGAGTCCGCCGGTGAGCGGCCGCAGAGCTATCACTACATCGTCCGGGGGCGGCGGGCCTGCAGCCTGGAGAAGGTCAGCCACTGGATCGCCCGCTGGAACGACGCCCGCGGCCCGGCGCTCACCCTCGCCGGCGGCGCCGTGGTGCTGCTCGACGGGTAGCCCCGGACGCACCGCCGGGGATATCCCCCCTCCATGAACAGCGATCCCGAGCCCCCGAATCTCCTGGGCATGTTGCCGGAAGACCTCGTCGCCCACCTCGCCGACGCCGGCGAGCGCTGCGGTCTCGACGAGGCCCGCCGGGTGCTCGCGCACATCATCTCAGGGGGCGCCGACGATCTGGCGATGAAGCGGCCCGTGCGGCGGACGATGGCGAACACCATCGAGTCCACGACCAGCCGCCGCCGCCTTGAGGTCGTCGATCGCATCCGCGATCCGGGCGACGACAGCGTGCGCTACCTCCTGCGCAGCCCCGACGGCGCGCTCTCGGAGGCCGTGCTCATCCCGCTGCACAAGGCCGGCCGCTTCAGCGCCTGCCTCTCCTCCCAGGTCGGCTGCGCCATGGCCTGCGACTTCTGCGCCACCGGCAGGCTGGGCCTGAGCCGCAACCTGGAGGCCTGGGAGATCGTCGCCGCCTTCTGCACGCTGCGCGACGAGGCGGACGGGCGGGTGAGCGGCGCGGTCTTCATGGGCCAGGGCGAGCCCTTCCACAACTACGATCACGTCATCCAGGCCGCCCGGGTGCTGACCCATCCCTGCGGCGGCCGCATCGCCCAGGAGGCCGTCAGCATCTCCACCGTCGGCCTCGTGCCGCAGATACGGCGCTTCACCGCCGAGGGGCATCGCTTCCGGTTGCTCATCTCGCTGACGAGCGCCGTGCCGGAGCGCCGCGTGGACCTGCTGCCGGTCGCCGGCCGCTATCCCCTGGAGGCGCTGGCCGACGCCATCCGTGAGCACCAGGCGTCTCGCGGCGGCCGGGTCACGGTCGCGTGGGTGCTGATGGGCGGCGTCAACACAGGCGCCGACGAGGTCGCGGCGCTGCGCGAGCTCCTCGAGGGCGTGCCCATCCGGCTGGACCTCATCGACGTCAACGACGCCCGCTCCGAGGCCGAGGGGGGCTACCGCCGGGCCGGTGACGACGAGCGAGACGGTTTCTTTGACGCCCTCCAGATCCTCCGGGTGCCCATCGTGCGGCGCTACTCTGTCGGCCGGGCGCAGAACTCCGCCTGCGGAATGCTGGCCTCCAAGGCGCGAGACGTCGCAACCTGAGCCCCGAACGCGCGGACGGGGGACCCGCGCGTTATTCTGCGCGGTCGAAGCGATCCAGTGGTGAAATGTGCTGATCTCCCTCCTCTTGATGACCGCCTCCGCCTCCGCCCAGGACGCCGCAGTCCTGCCCTTCATGGCGTGGGGCGTGGACCAGGACTCCGCCGCCAATCTCTCAGCGCAGATGGCTCAAGAGATCGACTTCATGGCGACGTACGACAGCGTCTTCGCCCTGGAAGTGCCTCCCCCCGGCATGACCGCCGCCTGCCTCGCCGACGCCGGCTGCATGGCCGGCGTCGCCGACACCGTCGAGACGCAACTCGTCATCGCCGGGCAGGTCTCCGGCAGCGCCGACCTGTACGACGTCTTCACCGTGCTCTTCGACGCGAGCACCGGTCAGTTCATCCGGCAGCACCGCTTCCAGATCGCCCCCGCCAACATCGCCGACGAGATCGCCGGTCAGGCGCGCTTCCTCGTCACGGGCCAGGCCCCCAGCGAGGCCACCGCGGCGTCGAGCGACGACTTCAGCTTCAGCGAGGAGGACGAGTTCGACTTCGAGGAGGACGCCACCATCGACATCCCCGCCTCCGGGCTGGACCTCTCGGATGTCATCGATGACGAGCCGGTCCGGGAGCGCACGCCCGTCGACGAGCCCGTCGATCGCGAGCGCGTGGACTACGATCGCGGCAACGACGATCGCTACGATGATCCCGCGCCCATCAAGGGGCCCGACCCCAAGGACGACCTGAACAAGCCCCGCATCGACTCGAACGTCGCCATCACCGCGCGGGTCGGCTACGCCCGCTACCAGTCGCTCAACATGGTGACCTGGGGCGGCGAGTTCAGCATCGACGCGCTGAAGCCCTTCCGCATCAACATCGGCCTCGAGGCCCAGTCCCTGCCCCTGCCCATCCCGGACACGGAGAACGACTTCGGCGTGCCCGAGGTGGAGTGGCGCTCGGTGATGCCCTTCAACATCGGCGCCGCCTTCGTGTTCTACACGGACACCCTGACCCCCTACGTCGGCCTGGACCTCACCCTGACCGCCTACACCAGCGACTTCGCGACCGCGCCCGGCGTGCGGGCCCGGGGCGGCTTCGACTACATGGTCAGCGACACCTTCGGGGTCAACGTCAACGCGGCGGTCGGCGGCTGGTTCGGCACCAACACCGAGAACACGGACATCATCATCCCGCTGGGCGGCGCTGGCCTCGCGCCGCAGTTCTCACTGGGAACCGTGCTCGCCTTCTGAGTCCGACGCGTTCTGCGCGCGGCGGGTCTGGAGCAGCGCCATCACCCGGTAGCGCTGCACGACGACCAGCGTGAGCCCCAACCAAACGACGCCGCCGACGAGGCAGAGCGTCGTGACCATGTCTGTCATCTCAAGGGCCACCAGCGCCATCAGGAGCAGGCTCGCGCCCCCCTTGGCGACCCGGTAGGTCATGATGTCCACGAAGGCCTTGCCCTGCGTCTTCTCCTCGTAGGAGAGCGGCAGGTACAGCAGCTCCTTGGCCGCGCGGAAGAGGGAGTAGTCGAGCGCCTTGCTGGCGACCTTGGCGACGGCCATTGAGAGGAAGCGGGGGATGAGCATGTAGCCGCCCACCGCCGTGGAGAGGAGGAGCGGGACACCGATGAGCGTGAGCGGGACGCCGACCACCTTGAGGATGGGCCCCGTCATCATCTGCAGGCCCATGGAGACCGCGTCGATGGCGAAGTAGATCTGCCCGATGACCCGGGTGCGGGCGTCCGTGTCCACATAGGCCACCTCCAGCGCGGCGTTGTAGCTGTAGTCCACCAGCGTGATCACGACCTGCACGGAGGCGATCAGGGCCAGCAGCCAGATCAGGTAGGGGCTCTCTCGCAGCACCTTCAAACCGGCGAAGAGGCTCGCCTTCGCCTTGCCGGGCGCGCTCCCGGGGCCGCCTGACAGGACGTCCGGCGGCCCCAGGAGCGCGCCCGAGAGCCAGGACAGCCCGAGCAGCGGGACCACCCCCCACACGGCCTGCTCGGTGCCGAAGCGATCGGCCAGCTCCCCCACCAGCAGGTTGCCGGTCATGCCGCCGAGGGATCCCATCACGCAGAACAGCCCGTAGATCCAGCGGGCGGTCTTGAGCTGAAAGCTCGTGTTGGCCACGGTCCAGAAGATCTCGACCAGCACGACGATATAGACGTCCTTCCACACATAGAGCGCGAAGGTCGCGGCGTCCGGCGCGAGCCCGCGTCCGAGCTGGAGGGCCGCCAGCGCGGCCGCCGTGATGAGCCCCACCGCTCCGTAGAGGCGGGTCAGGCCCACCCGGGCGGCGAAGCGGCTGTAGACGCCCCCCACCACCACCGCGGTGAAGGCCACCGCGATCCAGACCTGCGGCAGCGCCTCGCTCCCCCAGTGCGTCAGAAAGAGGGACTCGGAGGCCGGCCGCGCCAGGGCGTAGCTGACCATCAGGGCGTAGGCCATCCCGCAGAGGCCCACGACATGCCGGGTCTGATGAGTGCCGCCGTCGCTCGGTGAAGTCATGGCTGCGGAGTATAGTGACAGCGGCCGATCCACGGAGCCCGGGTTGTCTCTTCTGGTCCTCGTCAGCGCCGCCTGGGCGGCCCCCGCCTCCCCGGCGACGCCATCGATGCGCTGCCCCATGGGCGAAGTGCTCAGCGCTCTCTCCGGCGTCGGCGAGGGGCCGCACCCTCAGATCCTCACGCCTCCGGCCGCGCTGGCTCACCCGCCTGACGCGCCGCCTCCGCCCCTGGCGGGCAAGTCGGGCAAGTCGGTCTACGGCGGTAACTACACCTACCACTACGAGACCGACAACTTCACCATCAACTGGGACTCGAGCTTCGGCATCTCCGATGCCCTGGTCGAGAGCGCCGGCGAGGCCCTGGAGGCCGCCTGGCAGCGCATGGTGGTCGACGGCGGCTGGGATCAGCCGGTGTCCAGCGACACCTGGTACATCTGGGTGGTCCTGGATCGATCGCTCGGCGGCACCACCGGGCTCACCACCGAATACACCACCGCGCTGTACCCCGACGGCTACCCGGTCATCTTCCTGAACCCGGACTACGCCTGGGACGACGACTTCTGGCGCAGCCTCGCGGTGCATGAGTTCATCCACACGATCCAGTACGGCTACCGGGATCCCCTCGGCGCGGAGCCCTTCGATGAGTCCTGGTACTGGGAGGCCAGCGCCCAGTGGGGCATCGAGGAGGTGCTGCCCGATCTCGACGTCTACGCCTGGGAGGCGGTCCGCTACGCGAGCTACCCCTGGTACCGCTACGCGTCCATGGACGACTACCACCAGTACGGCATGTTGGTGCTGAACGCCTGGGCCGTCGAGGCGGTGGGGGCCGACGCGCCGCGGCTCGCGTGGGAGTCCGGCAGGGCCAACAACGGCGACACCTGGGAGGACGCGCTCGCCGCCGCCTGGGGTCAGCCGGTGGGCGACATCTGGGGCGGCTTCACCGGGGCGGTCGCCAACAACACGCTCCGGGAGTCGGCGATCTACGACGACGTCCTCGTGGACGGCCCGCTGTCGGACGGCTTCGAGGGGCGCGTCGCCTACCTGGGGACCGACTACTTCCTGGCCACGGCGGACGCCACGCTGTCCGTCGAGAGCGACGACGGCGAGGCCATGGTCAGCGGCCCATCGGGCTGGGGCGCGGCTATCGCAATCACCTCGGGCGACATCATCGGCGTGACCGGGCTCACCGACCCGGAGGCGCACTACCGACTGCGCCTCGGCCCCCCAGAGGACACCGGCGACACCGCGGACACCGGACTCCCCCAGGACACCGGCGCTGCCCCGGACACCGGGGACACGACCGCGCCCAGCGACACCAGCGACACCAGCGACACCAGCGACACCAGCGACACTGCCCCCGACACCGCCCCTGACACCCCACCCGATGACACGAGCACGACCACAAGCGCCGGCGACACCGCCGCGGCGCCGACCGATGAGCCCGAGGACGACGCCAGCGGCAGCAAGGGCTGCGGCGTCGTGCCCAGCGCTCCCCTCCCCGCCCTCGCCCTCCTCCTCGCCGCCCTGACGCGACGCCGTCGGCGCACCGGAGCGACCCCATGAAGAACCGCGATCTGCTCGATAAGCTCCTCTCCACCGCCGATGACCGTCGGCTCACGCGATCGGAGCGGAAGGCCACCCGCGCGCTCCTCACCGACGCCGGCCTGGACGCCCCCGCGCGCCTGCGGCTGCTCGACCAGATCTTCGTCGCGACCGCCGACCGCATGCGGGATCCGCGGGATCGGGAGACGGTCGGCTGGCTGGAGGATCTGGTGCGGATCGTCATCAGCGGCGGCCCGGAGGCGCCGCTCAAGCCCACGCCCTCACCCTGGGCCCGCTTCGGCCCCGAGGAGCCCATGGTCGAGAGCGTGCTCGCCTTCGTCGCCGACACCAGGCGGTCCCTCGACGTGGCGGTGTTCACGCTGACCGACGACCGGCTCTCCGACGCGCTCTCCCAGCTCCACCGCCGGGGCGTGGCCGTGCGGCTGCTCACCGACAACGACAAGTCCTGGGATCGGGGCTCGGACGTCCGGCGCCTGCAGGACGCCGGGCTCGCGATCCGCATGGACCGGTCCGAACACCACTTCCACCACAAGTTCGCGGTGCGGGACGGCGCGGTGCTGCTGAACGGCTCCTACAACTGGACCCGCGGCGCCGATCGGCACAACCGGGAGAACTTCATGGTCACGCACGATCCCGCGATGGTCAGCCGCTACGCCGGCGCCTTCGAGGAGATGTGGGCGGCCCTGGGCTGACGCCGCCAGCCGTTCAGCGGGAGATCCGATCCTTGCCGGCTTGCTTGGAGACCTTGAGCTTGCGGCTCACCCCCGCGAGGATGCCCGTGACGGTGAGCGCGTCCAGCTCGATGGGCGCGATGCCCATGCTAGCGCGAACGGACACCGGGCCCTCGGTGGTCTCGACCGGAGCGCTCCGGATCGCGTTCAGTACGCGCTCAGCGACACGCTCAGCCTGCTCCAGATCCGTCGCGGGCAGCACGGCGAGGAACTCGTCGCCTCCGATGCGAGCGACCCGATCCGACTCGCGCACGGACTCCCGGATCCGGTTGGCGACGTCCAGCAGCACCCGGTCGCCGACCTCGTGGCTCCAGGTGTCGTTGACGGCCTTGAAGTCATCCATGTCGATGAGCACCGCGGAGATCGGCGCGCCGTCCTGGGCTGCGCGCTCGGCCATCCGCCGGATGGCGTGCTCGGCGCCGCGTCGGTTGAGGAGCTGAGTCAGCGGGTCGATCCGAGTCAGGCGCTTCAGCTCCCGGGTCGCGGTCCGCAGCGCGTCCTCCGTGCGACGGCGATGAATCTCGGTCCCCAGCCAGGTCGCCATCAGGTGCAGGCAGTCGATGTCCACGCTGTCGAAGCGACGCTCGCGGACATGAGCGCTGGCGAAGCTGAGCGTGCCCCAGGGGGCGCCATCGACCGTCACCAGGGTCGCCAGGTAGGACTCGACGCCCGCGAGCTCGTGCATGGGGTGTCCGGCCATGGCGCTGCCGCCGAGGCGCTCGAAGCCAACCGGCCCGCCCGCCGCGATCGCCACGGCGCAGAAGGTCTCACGCAGGGGGACCGCGTCGCCGAGAGGAGACGTCAGCGCCATCGGCCCAACGCGATGTTTGACGACACAGCGGCCCTCGTCGTCCACGCAGGAGAGCGCGCCCGCCTCCAGCTCGAAGCGCTCCCGCCCTACATCCAGCAGCCGCCGCACCTGCTCGGGGAAGCCCGCGGCGTAGTCCGAGGTGATCTCGTACAGGGCGCGGATGACCTTCTCGCTCGGCGACATGGCGCGCGTGGGGAACATCCCCTGAAGCTCATCGGCGCTGGTATAGCCCTGCTCTTTCACCCGCTCCTCGCTCACTCTCATGCATTTATACACCACCCTGGAGTCAGCAATGCGAACCTTGCTGATCAACCTTCCCACGGCCATCCTCCTGTCGGGCCTCCTGGCGACTGCTGGCTGCGATGACACAAAGCAGCGAGCAGGCAGCGTTCCAACTACGGACACGACCCCGGATGCCGGCTTGGACACTGCCTTGGAAACGGGATCCGACACGGACGCCGACGCTGATACAGACACCGATGCAGGCACAGACACAGATACGGACACCCCGCCGCCGGCCTCCGCGCCGTAACGCGGGGCGCCGCTGACAAGGTCCAGGTTGCCATCGCCGGTCAGGTCTCCAGCCCCCGCGACGAACCAGCACGCCAGCTCAGCGACCGTCAGCCGCTCCTCGCCGAGGTCATATGGTGCCAGACCACGCCCTCCACCTCGCAGCCCACCGCTCCGGGATCAGTCCCGAAGCTTGGGATCCAGCGCGTCGCGCAGCCCCTGACCGAACAGGTTGAAGGCCGTCAGGGTGATGAAGATGGCGATGCCCGGGTACACGGTCAGGTGCCAGAGGCCCTGGTTGATGTACAGGCGACCCTGCTGCACGATCTCGCCCCAGCTGGGCATGGTCGGATCGCCGAAGCCCAGGAAGGACAGGCTCGTCTCCACCAGCACGCTGCCGGCGACGCCAAACGCCAGGGCCACGAAGACCGGGGAGATGGCGTTGGGCAGGACGTGGCGGAACATGATGCGCAGGTCGGGCACGCCGAGCGCGCGGGCGGCGATGACGAAGTCCAGATCCCGCACCCGCATGACCTCACCGCGGACCAACCGGAAGATGCCGGTCCACCCCACCAGGCCGAGCACCAGCATGATGTTGATGATCGACTGCTCCAGGAAGGCGATCACCGCGATGATGAGGAAGAAGGTGGGGAAGCACATGACCATCTCGGTCAGGCGCGAGAGCACCATGTCCACCTTGCCGGCGAAGTAGCCGGCGGCGAGGCCGAGGGTGATGCCGATGGTGGCGGCGAGCCCCTGGGAGAAGATGCCCACCAGCATGGCGACGACGGTGCCGTGGATGAGTCGGGACAGCACATCGCGGCCGAGATCGTCCGTGCCGAGGGAGTGCCCCTCGCCCTCGCCCGGCTTGAGCTTGAGCGCGGTGCCGTCGATCTGGTTGGGGTGCCAGGAGACGGGCGGCCAGATGGCGAAGCCCAGGTCCGGCGAGTCCTTCACGTCCTTCCAGCTGTCCGACTCCATCTCCACATAGTGATCGGAGAACGGGAAATACGGCGGATCCTGATCCCCGAGCTCCCAGCTCTTCAGGCGGAAGCGCATGGACTGCCAGGGCACCCAGATGTCCACGTAGGTCGTGAACGCGGGGAACACCATGTCGCCCTTGTAGCTGGCGACGATGGGGCGGTCGTTGGCGATGATGGGTGCGGACAGGGCCGTCAGGAAGAGCAGCAGCACCACCGCGAGCCCGCCGGCGCCCTGGCGGTTGCGGAGGAACCGGCGCCGCACCAGCGCCCAGTAGTCCTGGCGGACTTCCTTGGTTGCGGTCTGGCTCATTTGTGACTCACCCGCGGGTCCACGACGCTGTAGAGGATGTCGGAGACCAGGATGCCCAGCAGCGTCAGGAAGGCGCTGAAGGTGGTGATGGCCATGATGACCGGGTAGTCGCGGGCGAGGATGGCGTCGAAGCCGAGCTTGCCCATGCCGTTGATGCTGAAGATGTACTCGACGATGACCGAGCCGCCGATCAGCCGGGGCAGCAGGTTGCCCAGCAGGGTGACGATGGTGATGAGCGAGTTGCGGAAGGCGTGCTTCCAGACCACCACGCTCTCCGCGAGGCCCTTGGCGCGGGCGGTGCGGATGAAGTCCTCCTGGATGGTCTCCAGCATGCTCGTGCGGGCGTAGCGCGAGAGGCTCGCGAAGCCGGCGTAGGTCATGACGATGACCGGCAGGATGAGGTGCTTGATCCAGTCCCAGAGCCAGGCGAGGTAGGAGAGGTTCTCCGCGTTGTCGGCGTGCAGCCCCACGCTGGGCAGCACGTTCAGGTTCTGCTCGCTGCTCAGGAACATGATGAGCAGGGTGGCGAGCCAGAAGTTGGGCAGCGAGTACAGCACGAACAACATCAGCGACGAGACGTTGTCAAAGGTGGAGCCGCGCCGCACGGCCGCGAACACGCCCAGCGGGATGGAGATCATGTAGATGATCAGGATGGTCAGGACGTTCAGGCCCAGGGTGACCGGCAGCGCCTTGGCGATCTTGTCCATGACCGGCAGATCGTCCTTGAAGCTGCGGTCGAAGTCCAGGGTGACGATGCGCCCCAGCCACTTGATGTAGCGGGTGTAGATCGGCACCTTCTTCCAGCTGTCGGCGGCGCTCAACACCACGCCGCCCGGCCCGACCGCCAGCGCCCGCACCCGCCCCACGGCCTCTGGGGACTGGCCCGCCTGCTCGCCGGTGGTGACGTCCCAGCTGCGCACCGTCTCGTCGCGTGAGCCGGAGAACAGGGTGGCGTCGTCAGCGGTGAAGGCGACCGCGGTCGCCTGCTTGTAGTGCCCCTCCAGGAGCAGCGGCTCCGCGAGCGCGTCGCCGGCCGCGCCGTCGATGTCGTAGATCCGCAGCTTGCGGTCGTCCGATGCGGTCGCCAGCCGGTCGCCAGCCGCGTTGATGGCCAGGTCGTTGATGGGGGAGCCGTGGGACTCATCGGCGAGCAGCAGCTCACCGCTCACGGACCAGCGCCGCAGCTTGCGGTCGTAGCCCGCGCTCCAGAAGGCTGAACCGTCTGGCTCCACCGCCAGCGCGTAGATGCCGGCGATGTGATCCTTGTAGCGGCGCTGCTCGGCGGCCGAGTCCACCTGATGCAGCCGGATGAGCTCGTCGTCGCAGGCGCTCAGGAAGGCCGAGCCGTCCGGCAGGAAGGCCAGATCCCGAACGGCCTTGCCCAGCGCCGCGGGGGCCGCGAGCTGCTCGTGTTCGGGCACGGACCAGACCCGCAGGTTGCCCTCGGCGTCGCCGGAGACGAGCCGGTCGCCCTTCGGCGAGAGCGCCAGCGCCTGGACCGAGCCCATGTGGCCTTCCATGCGGGCCAGCTCCTCGCCCTCGGCGCTCATCACGTAGAGCACGCCGTCCGAGCCGCCGGCGTACAGGCTGCCGCCCTCGCTGAAGGCGACCGCCCGGGGCCAGCCGTCCATGTCGCCGAGGCGCTCCCGCAGGTCCAGCGGCGACGCCTGGGCGTACTCATCATCGGCGGTCCGGGGCAGCGGCGACGCCCCCCAGACGCCGACGGCGAAGTCCTCGGTGACCATGCCGAGCAGCTTCTTCTTGGCCTTGATGGTGTCGGCCATCCGGTCCTGGTTGCCGGCGCCTCCCCCGCCCGCGTCGGTGGACTTGCCGCCCTGATCCGCGCCGAACTGAGTCGCCACCGGATCGCCGGGGGCGAGGTTGATGATCATGAAGGTGATGAAGGTGATCCCCAGCAGCGTGGGGAGCATCGCCAGCAGTCGGCGGATGAGGTAGGCGATCATTTGTGGAGGACGTTCTCGGGCTTCACCCAGACGTCGTGCACGCGCATACCCGTGGGTCGGACCTTCACGTTCTCGAAGCGGCTGTTCTGGAGCACGCCGACGAGACCGTGGAAGAGCAGGGTCTGGGGCTGCTCAGCGTAGAAGAGCTCATGGAACTGCTGGTGCAGGGCCATGCGCTTGACCGGATCGAACTCGGCGCGCATCGCATCCAGCAGGCGATCGACCTCGTCGTTGCGCCAGCCGGTGCCGTTGCCGCCGTTGGGCACATCCTGAGAGGAGTGGTAGCTCTCGTAGGGGTCCACCCAGGGATCCTGGAAGGAGTTGAACAGGCAGACCGCGTCGAAGCGGCGCTCGTAGAAGTCCTGGATGAAGGTCGCCCACTCGAGCGGCCTCGGGGTCACCCGGATGCCGATCTTCTTGCAGGCGTCCTCGACGACCGAGACCACCTGGGGGAAGAAGCGCCCGCCGGAGGGGATCTTGAACTCGAACTCGAAGGGCTTGCCGTCCTTGTCGAGGATGCCGTCGCCGTCGGTGTCGCTCCAGCCGGCCTCAGCCAGCAGCTCGCGGGCCTTGTCGAGGTCGTAGGCGAGCGGCGGCTTCTCCTGGTACTCGGGGTAGATGGGCTTGCTGGGGAAGTTGCCGATCCAGCCTCGGCCGCGCTCGATCTCCTCGTGCATCCACTCCCGGTTGGTGAGGTGGGTCATGGCCCGTCGCACCAGCGGATCATCGAAGGGGGCCTGGCGGGTGTTCCAGGTGATGAAGGAGAAGCCGATCCCCATGTGATCGTACTCGTAGTAGTCCGAGATGGACTGGATGCTCGGATCGTTGGAGTACTCGTCGTCCCAGGCCTGGAAGTCGACGACGGTGACGTCGAACTTCTGCTTACGGAACTCCTCGAAGGCCGCCACGCTGTCCGAGATGAAGATCCACTTCATCTTGCGGAAGTTCCACCACTCGGAGCGCACCTGGGTGCCCCACCAGAAGGGGTTCTGGACCAGCTCGATGGGCTTGTCGAGGTCGAAGTCCGTCTCGGTGTAGTAGTACGGACCGGTGCCGGGACAGGGGATGCGGATCTTGTTGAAGACCTCGCCGAAGCCGGGCTTGCCGGGCTCGACCGCGTACTCTGCGATGTCGAGGGTCTCGGCGTAGACGGGGATCTGCTCCTCGTACCAGCCCTTGTTGAGGATGCGGAGGTTGTAGCCGATGGCGTAGAGCCCCCTCCAGTACTCCTTGCCGTATCGAACCACCACGGTGTAGTCGTCCGGCGCGGTGATCTCGACCACGTCGTCGAAGCTGCTGCGGAGGTGATCCGCCTTGACCTCGGGGTCGCGCATGACGTCGAAGCTGAAGAGCACGTCCGCGCTGGTGAAGGGCCGCCCGTCGGCGAACAGCACCCCCTCCCGCAGGTTGTAGGTGTAGGTGAGGTTGTCCTCGCTCACCTCCCAGGAGTCGGCCAGCCCGGGGATGACGTCCGGTGGGGCGTCGGGATCGATGTCGATCATCCGCTCCAGCACGTAGCGGGTGATGGTGGAGGTCTCGCCCTCACTCGTCGCGTAGAAGTTCAGCGTGCTGGGCGGGCTCGGGCGGCGGTTGACGTAGGTGTCACCCTGCGGCCTCGGCTTCTGGTTCAGGGCGATCGGCGCCCCGGCCTTCGCTCCCTCCACATGGAGGATGTTCGCCGTGCGGCCTCCCCAGCCGGTGGCGGTGATACCGGTGGCGTCGCCGGGCTCCCCGGCCGCGGTGTTGGCGACCATCGTGCCGCCCCCGCCGAGGTTCCCGCCCTGGTTGGAGGCCTGCTCGACCGAGAGGCGGGTGTCGATCACCTGCTTCTCCAGCCGATCCATGGCGCAGGTGTTCATCAAGAGGGCCACGCTCACCAGCGCGAGCCCCCCGACGGTGGCGATTTGTAGCTTTCCGGAGCTCTCATTCATGGACCGTACACTCGCTTGTTACGGCCCCGAATCTATCACGTCACGGGCAGAGCCCCCGCTCCGACCTCAGCGGCCGGCCTTGCCGCTCTTGCCACCCTTGCCGCCGCTCTTTCCGCCAGCCTTGCCGCCGGACTTGTTCCCGCGAGCGCTGTCGGAGCCCCCGCTCTTGCCGGACTTGCCCGCGCCGGGACCGGATCCGCCGCTCTTTCCAGCCTTTCCGCCGGACTTGCCGCCCTTGCCGGCGTTGGCGTTTCGCTTGCCCTTGCCGGTGGGGGTGTAGTTGAGCGCGGCCACGGGATCGATCAAGCCGAAGCCGGTCTGATCGTCGCGGCCCTTGGAGCCGAGATCCTTGGCGGACTCGGTGATCGCCTCGTAGATGTCGGCGGGATCCGTGATGCCCTTGGAGTAGAGCAGCGCGGCCAGGCCGGCGACGTGGGGGGAGGCCATGGAGGTGCCCTGGAAGAGGGCGTACTCGAACTTGCCGCCGCCGGTGGTGGTCTCCTGGAGGATGCCGTCCATCACCCCGTCGCCGTCGAAGTCGGTGGTCATGTCGCCGCCGGGGGCCACCACGTCCAGGAGCGGCCCCTGGTTGGAGTAGTAGGCGACCTCGCCCTTGGGGCCGGTCGCGCCGACCGCCAGGGTGGTGTCGTAGGCGGCCGGGTAGGCCACGGTGTCGGTGAAGCCGTCGTTGCCGGAGGCTGCGATGACGGCCACGCCGTTGCGATAGGCGTAGGTGCAGGCGTCGCGCACGGCCTGGCTGTCGGAGTAGCCGCCCAGCGACAGGTTGATGACGTTGGCGCCGTTGTCCACCGCGTAGACGATGCCAGCGGCCACGATGTCGGAGGTGGTGCTGACGCCGCCGGCCTCGGCCATGTAGCCGAAGACGCGCACGGGGAGGATCTTGGCCTGCGGGGCCATGCCGGCCACGCCCTCGCCGTTGCTGGTCGCCTGGGCGATGGTGCCGGCGACGTGGGTGCCGTGGGAACCGGAGCCGGTCTTGTCGGCGTCGGTGTCGGAGGCGTCGGAGTCGTTGTGGGCGAAGTCGTAGCCCGGGAGCAGGTTGGCGTAGCCGTCGGCGCCCTGGCTCACCCCGGAGTCGACGACCGCGACGATCGCGCCCTTGCCCATGGTCTTGTCGTGGGCCTTGCCGATGTCGAGCTCAGCGAGGTTCCACTGGTACTGGTAGTAGGGATCGGTGGGGGCGCCGAGCTTGCGGTACTTGACCACGGGCTCGACCCACTCGACGTCGCCGCTGTTCTGGAAGTGCTTGCGCACCTTATCCCGGTCGTGCTCATCGGACTCGACCATGTAGAGGCCGCCGGCGCCCGCGTGATCACCGCCGTCCTTGCCCATGTGAACGGCGCGGGCCTTCTTGACGCCCGCCGCCTGCATGGCCTTGTGGAGCCCGCCGCGCTCGGTCTCGAACTTGCCGTCCTTCACCTTCGCGCCCTGGCGGGCCTCGCTCTTCAGCTTGACCATGTACTGGCCCTTGACCACGTCCTGATCGCTCTCCGCGCCGGGCCCGGGGGTGCGCTCGATGGTCTCGGGGATGTCGCCGCTGTAGACGGCGAAGTCGCCGCCGCCCTTCGCGGCGTTGGTGCTTCCGTCGGCCTTGTCGCCGCTGCCGGAGCAGCCCAGAGCGAAGGCGGTGGCGAGGCTCAAGACAAGCGAGACTTTTCTCATCGAACTCTCCAGAGATAGCAGAGGGATCTCTATCCTGTTGGGTGGACACTGGCGTGCGCGCTTCTACGAAGCGCCCTCCCCCTCTATTCAAAGGTTTGATCGCGCTTGCGAGCACGACGCCAGGCGGCGCACGCCACGGCCTCGACGAGCGGTGCAGGTGCGGCCTGCCCGACGGCGTGATTCTGGTGTCGCGGCCAGCAGGCCAGCCGGTCAGTACGTCCGTCGATCCAGCAGGTCGGCGACCGTGTCCTCCAGCGTGCCCATCGGGTTGCGGGGCTCCCAGCCCAGCTCCGAGGTGGCCCGGGAGTGATCCAGGTACCAGTACCGCGAGGCGATCTCCAGCTCGTAGCGGTCCAGCGCCCGGGCGAACGGCATGCCGTCCACGCCGAGCTTCGGGAGCCACTTGAGCGCCTTGCGGGTCACCGCCGGCAGCACCGGCGGCGCGGCCTTGTCGGAGATGCGTGCGAGCTTCGCGTAGAAGTCACCGAAGGACATGTTGGCGCCGCCGAGGAGGTAGCGCCGCCCGCCGCGGCCGCGCGTCAGCGCCGCCTCCACCGCTTCCGCCACGTCGCGGACGTCCACAAAGGACAGCCCGCCCGGGGGGGCCGCCGGCACCTGATCCTCCAGGAAGAGGCGGATGGGGCGGGTGGAGTCGCCGGTGGGATCGCCGGGGCCCAGCAGCAGCGACGGGTTCAGGCAGATGACCTGCAGCTCCGCGTCGCTGCGCTCCAAGGCGATCTGCTCGGCGAAGTACTTCGAGCGATAGTACGGCAGCGAGCGGATGAGCATCAGCGGATCCGCCGCCCCCTCGTCGCGCACCTCGTCCTTGTGGGACACGGCGACCGTGCCCGAGGTCGAGAGGTAGACGACCCGCTTGATGCCCGCGGCGCGGGCGGCGTCGAGGGCGTTCTGGGTGCCGAGCACGTGCACGGACCAGCAGGACTCGGCGTCCTCCGGCCGGTGTGAGACGAGGCCCGCGGAGTGCACGAGCACGTCCACGCCGGCCATGGCGGCCGGCAGGGTCTCGGGGCTCAGCACGTCGCCGACCACCACGGCGGAGGCGCTCTCGATGGTGACGCCCGCCCGACGGGTCATGGCGATCACCTCGTGCTCGCCGCTCAGGCGCGCGACGACGAACCGCCCCAGGAAGCCGGTCGCGCCGGTAACGAGGACCTTCACAGGTTCACCTCCGAGAGGCCGAAGACCCGGCTGAACTCGATGAGCAGCGGGATCTCATTGGTCTTGATGGTCCCGGAGATGAACTCCTCCGGGCTGGGCACATAGGCCTCGCGCACGATGCGGGTCAGCATGGCCTCGCTGGTCTTGATGACGCAGTCGGCGGCGCCGCCGGTGGGTCGACCCGGCTTGACCTCGCAGCTCTCCTCGCTCACCCGGACGGTGAAGCGGGGGCCGTCCTTGCCGCCGAGGGAGAAGTACCAGCTGAGCGGCTTCTCGACCCGCGCGGTGTCGAAGCGCTCGGGCAGCTCGGCGAAGACCGCCTCGATGCTGGCGTCCTCCTCCTCCGCGGCGGCCTCCTCGATACCCAGGCGGCCGATGTCCAGCACGCTGCCCTCGCTGAGCTTGACCACCGCGTCCCGCGCGACCTTAGAGACCATGCGGGCGGCGTCGGCGGGCCGCATGCCCGCGGTCAGGCGGCTCATGTCACCCACGGTGACGGGGGCGCCGATGCGGACGGTGACCGAGCGGGAGCGCGGGATGACCGCGCCCTTGGGCAGGGCCTCGAAGGTGCCGTCGAGGTGCAGCGGCAGCAGGTCCACCCCGGTCTCCAGGGCCAGCTTTCCGATCAGCGGCTTGAAGTCGCCGATCGTGCCGTCCTGGCGGCGGGTGCCCTCGGGGAAGAGCAGGACGATGTGGCCGTTGTTGACGACGTCACAGGCCTGCTCGAAGCTGGCGCGGAAGCCGGCCTTGCGGTCCAGGGGTTGGAGGTTGGTGAGCTGCTCAAAGTAAGCGACCCACCACTTGTTGCCCTCGAAGAAGTAGTCCTTGGCCGCGAGGGCTACCAGCTCCCGGCCGTAGGGGCCGAGCGCGAACTTGACCAGCCCCATGTCCAGGTGGGAGCAGTGGTTGCTGATCACGATGGTCTGGCGGTTCTGGGGGATGAAGGCCCGGCCGATGACCTTGGCCTGAAGGCCCTGGCCGTAGAGGCTGCGCTGCGCGAAGCCCAGCGCGTCCTTCATGGGCGCGGCCACGACCTCGGGGATGTGCACCCGGTCGCGCACGTCCTCCTCGACCTCGATGATCTCAGCGCTGGCGGTGCCGGCCAGCGCCACCACGTCCGCCACCGTCTCGCAGGCGCTGAGCGCCTCCACGTCGGGGCGTCCGGGGGTGCCGGCGAGGGCGCTCGAGAGTTCCACCAGCATCAGGGAGTCGACGGAGAGCTGGTCGCCGAAGCGCACGTCGGCGGTCACGGTCTCGGGCTTGACGCCGCAGACCGCGGCGATGGCCTGGGCGACCGTGCTGTCGACGCCCTGGCGGCGCACCGAGCGGGTGCCGCTGGCGGACTCGATCTTCTCCAGGATGCCCTTGACCTCCTTGCGCTTGACCTTGCGGGTCGCGGTGCGCGGGAGGGAGGCGTCCACGAGATGCGTGACCGCGGGCCGCTGCCAGGTGGGCAGCTTGGCGACGGCGCTGCCGATGGCGTCCTTCGCCCGGTCGTGGCGGGTGGCGCGGTTCATGCCCTCGCTGTCGCTGCCCTCCTCCGGCTCGGCGGGGACGGCCAGCATGGCCAGGCGCTCGCCGCCGCGGGGGTGCGGGATGCCGACGAGGGTGTACTCCTCGACGAAGGCGATGGTGCCGAGGGTGTTCTCCACATCGTCCAGGTAGATGTTCTCGCCGCTGGCGGTGACCACCACGTCCTTGGCGCGGCCCATGATGGACAGGCGGCCCTTGTGGTCCACCCGACCGAGATCGCCGGTGACGAGCCAGCCGTCCTCGCTCAGCACCTCGTGGGTGGCGCGATCGTTCTGGTAGTAGCCCTTCATGACGTTGGGGCCGCGGGCCATGACCTGACCGACCCCCTGATCGTTGGGCTCGTGGATCTTGATGTCCACGCCGGGGACCGGCTTGCCGACGTTGCCGAACTTGTCGCCGGGGCGGGGAACAGCCGCGGTGAGCACCGGCGCCGCCTCGGTGAGGCCGTAGCCTTCGGCCAGGGGCAGGCCGAGCCCGATGAACAGCTCGTGGGTGTCCTTGGGCAGCGCGGCGCCGCCCGAGATGAGCAGGCGGATGTTGCCGCCGAGTCGCTGGTGCACGTCGCCGAACAGGGAGCGGCCGATGTCCAGACCGATCTGGCGGCCGAGCATGCGGTTGAACTCCAGCCCGGCGTCCACGGCCAGCTCGGTCAGGCGACCGCGCTCCTTGACCTGACCGCGGATGCGGCGCTCCAGGATCTGCCAGAGGGCGGGCACGCCCACCATGCAGGTGATGCGCCCCTCCTTCAGGCCGTAGCTCAGCCGATCGCCGGTGACCTCGTCCAGGTAGAGGATGCGGCTGCCCATGGAGAGCGGCAGCAGGAGCCCGCAGCTGAACTCGAAGGTGTGGTGCAGGGGCAGCACGCTCAGCAGGCGGTCGTGGCTCTTCAGGGGGAAGATGCGGCCCAGGCTGGCCACCATGGCGGTGAAGTTGCCGTGGGTGAGCATCACGCCCTTGGGCACGCCGGTGGTGCCCGAGGTGAAGAGCACGCTGGCGAGGGAGTCGCCGCTGATGGACAGCTCGGGCAGGCCCGTGTCGTCCCCGGCGGCGGTCGCGCCGTGCAGCTCCAGGATGTCGCAGCTCAGGCCGGCGCCGAACTCAGCGCGGGCCTCGTCGTCCAGGATGGCCAGCCGCAGGCGGGCCGCGTCGCAGATGTGTCGGGCCTGATCCGCCGAGGAGGCGGGGTCCATGGGCACCACCACCGCGCCGGCGTAGAGCACGCCGAAGTAGGCGATGACCCAGTCCGGGTGGTTGGCGGCGGAGAGCGCGATGCGATCGCCGGGCTGCACGCCGATGCGCGCCAGGCGCGCGCCGCAGGCCCGGGCCCGGTCCCGCAGATCCCGGTAGCTGATGCGGGTGAAGCCGTCCTCGTGGGTCCGCATGAGCGCGGGCACCCGATCGTGGCGCCAGGCGAGCTCCTCCAGGAAGTTCACGAGATCATCGTGGTGCTTCAGCGGCTGCTTGGGCTTGGCGAGCTTGCGATCGATCTCCGGCACCACATCGCGGGCCACGCCCGGGCAGTGGATCTCCAGGATGTACTCGTACCAGTCGAAGCTGTCCGGCGCCCAGTCCAGCAGCGCCTTGTCCTCATCCCCCAGCCGCTCGTAGGCCGCGCGGGTGTTGGCGCAGGAGAAGCGGTAGTTGTGGGTCGCCATGAACGGCAGGAACTGGTCGGTGATGCGCGAGGTCTGCTTGAGCTGCGAGGACAGCCCCAGCAGGCCGTTGGCGGTGGGCTTCAGCAGCGGCTTCAGCGGGCCGCCGCCGAGGCGCTTGAGCCACTTGCCGGCCTTCTCGACGTTCTTCGCGCCCGGCGTGTAGCCGTAGCGCAGGTAGTTCTTCGCGGTGGCCCAGGTGGGCTCGTAGTGGGTCTGGGCCCAGTTCACGAGCGGGTTGCCGCCCTGGTTCTTGAAGTACCGGCGCTTGTAGAGGCCGACCAGCTCGATGAGCCGCGGCATGTTCAGCGGGTTGGTGTCGGAGGATCCGTACTGGTAGACGACCTTGTGGGTGCCCTCGATCAGCTCGCAGAGCGACAGCACCATGCCGATGGCGACGTGATCCACCGGGATGATGTCCAGCACCGTCTCGGCCTCGGCCGGGTAGAGCACCGGGGACTTCAGCGCGAGGTAGATGAGCGGGGTCGAGGTGTTGATGCCCTCGTTCCAGCCCTCGCGGGGGAACTTCAGGGCGCTCTCGATCACCGCCGGGCGCACGATGGTGAAGGTCAGGCCCGAGTGGGCCAGGATCTGCTCGCCGATGGACTTGGTGTAGGTGTAGGTGTTGTGCCAGCCCCAGAAGTTGGCGCGCTCCATGCCGTCGTCGACGAGGCGCTTCTCCTCGAACTTGCGCTGGACCTTCTTCAGCTCCGAGTCCAGGGCGCTGCCCCGGGCGGGCTCGCCGCGCTTCTCGAGGTTGGCGCGGGCCTTGTCCAGGAACGCGGTCTTGCGGAAGGCGTCGCCCGAGCGGTGGCGCACGTTCTCGACGAGATCCACGCACTCGGCGATCTCGCGGGCCGGCTCCCAGAGGGAGGTGTCCAGCTCGCCGGCCTTGGGGAAGGGGTAGAGCCGCGGATCGACCTCGTCGACCTGTCCCGTGCGGTCACCGGCGACGTAGCAGGTGGAGGTGTGCACCACCTTGACGTCGCCCAGGTCGCGGGCCAGCGCCACGAGGTTCTGCATGCCGAAGGCGTTGACCTTCAGCGCGTAGTCCAGGGGCGGGTTGAACTCGACCACGCCGGAGGAGTTGACCAGGGCCGTCAGCGTGCCGCGCAGCTCGTCGCGGATCTCCTGGGGCACGCCCGCGAAGGGCTCGGTCACGTCGCCGGGGATGGGGGTGATCTTGTCCCGGAGGAACTGCTCGAAGGCCACCCCGGGGTGGTCGTCCCGGAGTGGGTCCAGGGCCTCGGAGGTGGCGACGTCCTTCCAGAAGCGCTGCTCGGGGCTCAGCCGGATGCTGCCGTCGCTGTTCTTGCGGGGCCGACACACCATCCAGATGTGCTCGATCTCCGGGTAGTGCTTGAGCAGCAGCACCATGAAGACCTTGCCCAGGAAGCCCGTGCCGCCGTAGAGCATCAGGCGGGCGCCCTTGAGCTGTCCGCGCACATCCAGCGGCCCCCTGGGGTCCACGGCGGTGCCTCCTGTCTTGCCCGATGACTTACCCGTCATTTCGCCTCCGCCGTGATCACCCGCGGCTCGGCCCGGGTCTTCACATCCGCCATCACCACCGGGCTGATGCGCAGGCAGGTGATGTCAGGGTTCTCGGGCGCGGTCTCGCGCGCCATGCGCAGCGCCTCGCTCATGGTGGCCGCGGTCTCGTAGCCCAGGATGCCTGGCACGTACTCGTTGTCGGCGCCCACCACGATGACCCGCCCGTAGTGCTGCCGGCCGTTCTCGCCCCAGTACCACATGTAGAAGGGGTGGGTGGGGTGGTAGCTCTTGCCCGTCCGGTACATCTGGATGTAGCCGGGGTGCCGGGAGAACTCGCGCTCGAAGCGCTTGTGCAGCTCCATCGCGTCCCGGGTCTGCGGCAGCAGCTTGTGGAAGAACTCCACGTAGGGGGCGTGCTGCTCCCGATCGAACTTGTCGGTGCAGGGGTGCAGGATGATCGCCGTGCCGCCCTTCTTCACCAGCGGGGTTCCCCGGTTCAGGTTGAAGAGGTAGCCCTCCGCCATGACCGAGACGAGCAGCGGGTTCAGGAAGGCGCCCACGTTGTAGGGGCTGATGTACGGGATGGGGAAGACCCCGATGTCTGCCTGGCCCTCGATGGGCACCGCGAGCTGCTGGTAGCACTTCTCCAGGCAGGCCTCGTGCACCGCCTCGACCTCGCCAGCCCAGACGCCGATGACGCCGTAGGGGGCGGGCACGCGCTCGAAGATCGCCTGCCGGGCGGGCTGGGGCAGGATCTTCAGGCTGCGGACCAGGGCCTTCATGGCCTTGGTCTCGGTGGGGGTCAGCTCGTCCTCGTTCTTGCCGAGGAACTCGAGCGGCTTGTCGAACATCCGGTTGTTGACGGTCGACTCGATGTGGAAGACCGGCACCCGGCGCTCGATGAGCTTGCCGATGCTGGTCATGCGCTTGTTCAGCTCGCTGGTCTTCGGCTCCATGTAGGAGGTGGACTTGCGAATGCTCGACGGGTTGTGGTGCGCCCGCAGCGTGCGGTAGCCCACGAGGCCGGTGCCCACGGACTTGTAGCCGCCGTTCATGGGAACGAAGGTCAGGTTCACGTAGACCAGCAGGTCGCTCTCGGCGGCCCGGCTGTTGATCTCGACCTCGTAGCCCTCCTCGGTGGTGCCCAGCAGGGTGAGCCCCTCGGGGCGCTCGGCGTCATGGTTGTAGAGGCGGTCAGGCCAGAAGCGGTTGAAGGTCTTCTTGCCCAGGATGTGGGTGATCTCAGCGGCGGTCATCGGCCGGTGGAAGGCCCGGGCGATGATGATCTCGATGTCAGTGACCGCGTAGTCGTCCAGCAGCGCCAGCACGGCGTCCACGATGCGCCCGCGGACATCCGGGCCCTTCATGGGCGGCAGGGGCATGGAGAGGTCATCCACCGCGATGGTGATCTTCATGCCGGGCTTGAGCTTGGCGTAGAGCGGCTCGTCGTTCAGCGGGTGGTTCAGCGAGTACCGGATGGCCGCGTCGACGTCGGTGAGCGGCGCCATGGGCTTCTTCGGGTAGATCACCCGGGTGCCCACGGGCAGGTCGACCTCGACGAGCTGGTCGCCGGAGAAGAGCACCCGCGGCTTGGAGCGGTGGTCCAGGGTGACAACGCAAGGATGCGCGGTGTTGGATCGGCTCATTGGGTCTTCCTTCAGGCGCGCGGCCCGCCGGGGCCTCGCGGGGGTCGGGTGATGTCGAGGATCGGCCAGTCGTAGGCGCGGGCCAGCCGCATCAGCTTCCGATCGGGGTTGATGACGAAGGGGTGTCCCACGATGGAGAGCATCGGGACATCGGAGTAGGAGTCGGAGTAGGCGTGACAGTCGGCCAGCTCGTGGCCGTGCTCACGGGCGTCCTGGGCGATGAGGCCGACCTTGTCGGGGCCTGCGACCACGGGCCGCATCAGCTTGCCGGTCGCCTTGCCGGACTTGTACTCCAGCCGGTTGGCGATCCAATCGTCCGCGCCGAGGTACTGGGCGAGGGGCTCGATGGTGTAGTCGAGCGAGCCGCTGACCAGCACCACGCGGAGCCCGGACTCTCTGCACTTCTCGATGAGATCGCGGGTGCCCTTGAAGATCCGGGGGCGGGTCACCGAGTCGAAGATCTCCTGACTCAGAGCCCGCATGCGATCGCGGGTGATCCCCCGATAGTGCGAGAAGAGCCGCTCATTGAACATGCGACGGTCCAGCAGCTCGCTGGCGGCCAGCACCGGCGCGTCCAGCAGCGCGCGGCCCACGCGCTGAACGCTCTGCAGCGGGGTCGGCTGGTTCGCGAGGACCAGGACAGCCGGATGCAGCAGGTTGGTGTCGACCAGGGTTCCGTCAACGTCGAAGTAGGCTGCAGCGGACACGGGAGGCTCCGGGGAGTCGGCGCAGGTAACCGTCCCGCCCCCGGCGTTCCACCCCTCGTGGGTTTCGTGACCCCCTCGCCACAGAGCAGACGAGGCCGCCGGAAAACCGGCGGCCTCGGGTTCACGGCGTCGGGAGCGCTACTTGGTCCAGACGCTGATCTGAAGCGTTCCGCCACCGACGGGCTTGAACTCGGCGTCGATCGCGTCGCCGCTTCCGTCCTGATCGACGTAGGCGATGCCGATGCTCGGCACGACGTAGATACCGAGGCCCATGCCGCCGGAGACCTGCGCGCCGGCGCGGCAGAGGAAGGCCGGGGCGAAGGCCAGGTAGTCGTTGTCGGAGTCGGTGTTCTTCACGATGTCGAGGCTACCGCCGTAGAAAACGACGCCGTCGACGCGATCGGTGATCGTCTTCGACTTGCCGGACTTCTTGTAGTAGTTCACGCCCAGACGGAGCTGGGTGAGCTTGACGTCGGTGCCCTCAATCTCGCCGAGGGTCAGGCCGTCAATCAGCTCGAAGAGGTGCAGCTGGACGTAGTTCCCGCCGTCCTTCCAGTCGACGGACGGGACGTGCCCGAAGGGTGAGGTGTAGAGGAGGCCGGACTTGGCGTACTCACCGCCGAAGGGGAAGGCGGTGAAGCCGAGGCCGGCCTCAGCGTCCTTGGGGGCGGCGATGGCAGTCAGGGCAAAGAGGGGGAGAGCAAGCAGCAAACGCTTCATGGTGTATACCTCCGGTTTGAAGGCTCTCACCTGTGAGGTGACGTGTCAAGAGCGCCCCCCCGATCGCGCCCTACTCCACCCCGAAGAGGAGCTTGATGTCAGCCAGGACCTGCCCGGGGTGCGTGCCCGTGTCCACGCTGTCGATGTACTCCAGCACCACCTGACCGTCGGGGTCGAGGAGGAAGCTGACGCGGTCGCAGTAGATGGCGGAGTCGGAGGAGACCGCGCCCAGCGCCAGGGCGAGTGTCTTGTCGTCGTCCTTCCACAGCTCGAACTCGAAGCCCTCATCCTCGGCCCACCAGGCGGCGAGGGAGATGGGGCTGAAGCTCACGCCGACGATGGAGACGCCCAGCTCATCGAAGTCTGATTGGAGGTCGCGGTACCCGCAACCTTCGACCGTTCAGCCAGCGGTCGCGGCGAGCGGGTAGAACCACATGATTGTGTAGTGGCCCTCCAGATCGTCGCGGGAGCGCGGGGTGTCGTCGTAGTTGGTGGCGGCGAATGTGGGGACGGAGACCGGCTTGGTCGGGTAGTTTCCGTAGAGGTCGTCGTCGGTGGGGGGGGTGGTGACGGCGGTGTCGAGCATCGTCGCGGTGTCGAGCACCGTCGCCGTGTCGGCGGTGCTGGTGTCATCGGCGCCGCTGTCGGCGGTGGCGCCGCTGTCGGTGGCGCCGCTGTCGGTCGCGGCGGTGTCGTCGTTGACGCCGCTGTCGGTGGTTACGCCGCTGTCGGTGGTTACGCCGCTGTCGGCGGTGGCCCCGCTGTCAGTGGTGGTGTTTGGGGCGAGGTCGGTGTCCTCAGCCGGGGTCTTGCCTGTGCAGCCTGCGAGCAGGAGCACGAGCGCGGGTATCGCACGAATCATCAGCAACCTCCGGGGTGGGTATTAGATCGGTTCCCCGGAGAGATCCAGCCGCCTGCCAGTAAACCCAGGTCAGCACTACCAACACCACTCTTCCAGCCCCCCCGAGCTGCACCGACCGCGCCGCATGGCGGCACGGCGCGCGCCAACTGCGAATACGTACCAGGAACGTGACGTCCCGGCGTCCCACGCAAGAGGCGTGTTGCGACGTCAGATGCCTCGCCGCAAGGCGCGTCCGCTCGTACTTCAGCGCTCCTGAGTCGCTGCCTCTGAAGCCCTCGCCATGCTCTTCTGGCCCCTGACGCCGCGAGGGTGCGAGCCCCCTGTGACCCCCCATTGATCCACCAGAACGCGCCGCATGGCGCGCGCCAACGGCGAAGAGGTACCTCTGAGGAACGCAACGTCCCAGCGCCTCAGGCGAGAGGGTGTTGCGACGTCAGATGCCTCGCCGCAAGGCGACATCAGGAGGCAAGACCTTGCGAACACGTGGACGGTTTTCGACGGAGACCAGCTGTTGCTGTTCTGCCATCCCACGCTGT
>Ga0316204_10004240_pt1 | contig 26285 bp, 28 predicted proteins | sample 6monrhotite_MG_2_FD_205661 | JGI IMG/M metagenome (GOLD analysis project Ga0316204, IMG submission 205661) | Microbial mat bacterial communities from mineral coupon in-situ incubated in ocean water Damariscotta River, Maine, United States -... | ecosystem: Environmental > Aquatic > Marine >...
GCAACGCATCGCTGGCGGTGCTGCGCGAAATCGGCGTCGATACCGGCGGGTCCAACGTGCAGTTCGCGGTCAACCCCGCAGACGGCGCGCTGATCGTCATCGAGATGAACCCGCGCGTGTCGCGCTCTTCGGCACTCGCATCCAAAGCCACCGGCTTTCCCATCGCCAAGATCGCGGCGAAGCTGGCGGTCGGCTATACGCTGGACGAGCTTAAAAACGACATCACCGGCGGCATCACCCCGGCATCATTTGAGCCGACCATTGATTACGTCGTCACCAAGATCCCGCGTTTCACGTTCGAAAAATTCCCCGGCGCGGACGCACGCCTGACCACCGCCATGAAGTCGGTGGGCGAAGCGATGTCCATCGGGCGGACCTTTGCGGAATCTCTGCAAAAGGGTCTGCGCTCCATGGAAACGGGGCTCACGGGTCTCAATGAAATCGAGATCGAAGGCATGGACGCCGACGCGCCCGATACCGACAAGATCGTCGCGGCCCTTTCGACCCCGACCCCGGATCGCTTGTTGGTCATCGCCCAGGCGTTCCGCTACGGCTTAACCCTGGAACGCATCCACCAAGCGTGCAAGTACGAGCCGTGGTTCCTGGCGCAAATCGAAGAGATCGTCAAAGTCGAAGAACAGCTGCGCAAAACCGGCTTGCCGTCTGACGCGGTCGAAATGATGCGCGTCAAAAAGATGGGCTTCAGCGACGAACGCTTGGCGGAAATCACTGGTACCAACGTCGGCAAAGTCACCACCCGCCGCGTCAGCCTGGGCGTGCGTCCGGTGTACAAGCGCGTCGATACCTGCGGCGCGGAATTCGCGTCCAAAACGCCTTACATGTACAGCTGCTACGAAGGCGACGGCATCAACCCGCCGGAATGCGAAGCCGACGTCACGGATCGCAAAAAGGTCGTGATCTTGGGCGGCGGTCCCAACCGCATCGGCCAGGGCATCGAATTCGATTACTGCTGTGTCCATGCGGCCTACGCCATGAAGGACGTCGGCTATGAGGCCATCATGGTCAACTGCAACCCCGAAACCGTGTCCACCGATTACGACACCTCGGACCGGTTGTATTTCGAGCCGCTGACGGCGGAAACCGTGATCGAGCTGATCCAGCGCGAACAGATGGCGGGTGAAGTGCTCGGCGTGATCGTGCAGTTTGGCGGCCAAACGCCGTTGAAGCTGGCGCACGCGCTGGAAGCCGTCAACATCCCCATCCTCGGTACCTCGCCGGACGCCATCGATCTGGCCGAAGACCGCGAGCGCTTTCAAACCCTGCTGCACGATTTGAATTTGTTGCAGCCGGCCAACGGCATCGCGCGTTCCATCAGTGAAGCCGAAGCCGTGGCGCTGGACATCGGCTATCCGCTGGTGGTGCGCCCCAGCTATGTGTTGGGCGGTCGGGCGATGGAAATCGTTCACGATCATGCCAACCTGATGCGCTACATGACCACGGCGGTGAAAGTGTCCGGCGACAGCCCGGTGTTGCTCGACAGTTATCTGCAAGGCGCGGTCGAAATCGACGTCGATGCCATCGCCGACGGCACCGGCGACGTTTACATCGCGGGCATCATGCAGCACATCGAAGAGGCGGGCATTCATTCGGGCGACTCGGCGTGCTCACTACCGCCGTACTCGCTTTCCGACGCCATCATCGAAGACATCCGCACCCAGACCAAAGCCTTGGCCGTCGCGCTGAAGGTGGTCGGCCTGATGAACATCCAGTTCGCGGTGCAAGGCACCACGGTGTACCTGTTGGAAGTCAATCCGCGTGCATCGCGCACCGTGCCGTTCGTCGCCAAAGCCACCGGCATTCCCATCGCCAAGGTCGCCGCGCGGGTCATGGCTGGTGAAACCATTGCCTCGTTCGATTTGGGCGACACGCCGCAGATCAAACACGTTGCGGTCAAAGAAGCCGTGTTCCCGTTTGCCCGCTTCCCCGGCGTGGACATCATCTTGGGCCCCGAAATGAAATCCACCGGCGAGGTGATGGGCTTGGACGACAGTTTCGAAAAAGCTTTCGCCAAGGCGCAATTGGGCGCGGGCGTCAAATTGCCGACCACCGGCACGGCGTTTATCTCGGTCAAAGATTCAGATAAACCCGCCATCACCGAGGTGGCGCGGCGCTTGTCCGATCAAGGCTTCAAGATCATCGCCACCGGCGGCACCGCCGATTACATGAGTGAACACGGCATCGACGTGACCAAGGTCAACAAGGTCTTGGAAGGCCGTCCGCACTGTGTCGATTCGATCCTGTCGGACGAAGTGCAGTTGGTGGTCAACACCACCGAAGGCGCGGCGGCGGTCGCCGACAGCTTTTCGATCCGCCGTTCGGCGCTGACCAACAACGTGCCCCATTACACCACCATCGCCGGAGCGGCGGCGGCGGCGGACGCCATTCGCGCACTGCAAACGGGGGCACTTGAAGTCAAGCCGTTGCAGGCTTATCCTTATCGGACGTTGTAAGAGACGCGTACAAATTGTGCAGATGTGCGGCCCTTTGAGACCAAGGGCCGCCGTCTTTTTGAGTTGGCATTCTCGCCATTGAATTTTCACCATCGATCTAGGAAAGAGCCGTCCGATGGACAGAATCCCGATGACCGCAGGCGGTCTGAAACAATTAGAAGACGAGCTGCGTTTGTTGAAAGACGTGGAACGCCCCGCCGTGACCCAAGCCATCGGCATCGCACGTGAGCACGGCGATTTGAAAGAAAACGCTGAATACCACGCCGCCCGCGAACGCCAGAGCTTCATCGAAGGTCGGGTGCTGGAACTGGAAGCCATCATCAGCCATTCCGAAGTCATCGACCCGGCCAAACTGTCCGGCGACATGGTGCGTTTCGGCGCGACGGTGTTGCTGGTCGATGAAGAGACCGAGGAAGAAAAAACCTACCAAATTCTCGGCGAGCATGAGGCCGACCTAAAAAACGGCACCATCTCCATCGGCTCCCCCCTCGCCCGCCAGATGATCGGCCGTGTCCTCGGCGACAGCATCGAAGTCAAAGCGCCCGGCGGCTCGAAATTTTATGAAATCGTTAAGGTGGATTATAAGTAAGAGATCTCTTGACGCACTGACATGCAAAAGGCCGTCGGTTTTTCCGGCGGCCTTTTTTGTTTACACCCTATTATTTAAGCATCAGACATGTCTGCTTTCTGTGGAAATACGGGCACTAAGAAAAGTCTCCTATTGTGTCCGCCATTAGCCAAAAGGTGACATTGGCCATAACTAAAACTTCAAACGTGTGTCACACATCAGATCACCTTATTTTCACTATTGGCGTCATGCGAGAACATACCTCAGCCCTATGGTGATAATGATGAACGACAAGGCCATTTGTAGCCAACTGTTTTTCATCCATCTGTTGACGAAAGGACCAATGGTCGCCCCCAAAGCCGCTCCGACAAACAAGGGAACCAGCGAGCCGATTTCCAATTGTGCGCCTAGCGAAAGATAATTCCCGATGGATACGAGAAGGCTGATGATGATGGCGATTCCGGATGTGGCCGGAATGATGTGCATTGGCATACGCAGCAGCGACGACATGTAGGGCACGAGAAGGAAACCGCCGCCGACACCAAAAATGGCGGCAATGGTAGAAATAAAGAGGCCGGCAAGGAAAGGTGACCACAAGAAAACACGGTAGTCCTGTCCGCCGTAGCTGAAAGTTAAAGCCGTAGGTGAAATCGACAACTCGCGAACGCCTTGGCTATCCGCCTTTTCACCAGAAGGATGTACGGATTCCTGCTTCATCCACGAGCGGTACAGCTTCCAGACGATTTGGCTAGCAATCACGAGCGTGAGAACGCCGAACAAAGGCTTAAAGGTCTTCATGTCGGTCAGGTAAGTGCTCGACAAGCTACTTCCGACCCAGGCGCCGAGCAAGCCGCCGGCGGCGAGAAACAGCCCCAGCGGCCAGACCAGGGCCGAGCGCTTAAAATACCCGGGGATGAAGACCAAGGCCGTGGCGAGCACGACAATCTGGGTCATGGGCTTCACGCTGTTTGGATCGGCAACGCCAACAATGCTGATGAGGCCAAACGAAACCAAAATGCCACCCGCGGCGCCAATGGAAGAAAAAACAACACCGGCGACAACGCCCCAAACAAGGATCATAGCCAAGAATGAAATGTCCATTTCCGCCTCCGTGTCGTGATTGGATCACTCAGTAGTAAAGCCCTTGCCTGACCAGCCGACCATGCCGTCATCGACCAGAAAGACGTTGCCAAATCCCTCCGCCCGAAGCAGGTCCGCCGCCTTTCCGGATATCTTGTTGGTGCGACAAACCACGGCCAGCAGCGCCACGATGGCTACCCCCCCCCCACACAAAAGCACATAACCGAATGGTATGCTCATGGGCCTGTAGCGCTTCCCACATTGGCAACCCTCAACACTCAAGCAATCAAATGAGTGTTTGAGTGTTGTACTCTGTGCCTGAGTTGTCAAGGGATTGCTCCCGCTTAACAGCTAGTATTGCGCTGTATGGTGTCCGGGCATAAGCTATAAAGAATCAAATTTCCATTTGAGTGTGAGTGGGTTGGAGTGCCGAGTGTCCACGAAAAGCCCAAAGACAGAGTTGTATGAACAACTGGCTGTTGTCGCCAAGGCGATAAGCCATTCTGTGCGCCTGGAGTTGATGGAGTATCTGGGCCAAGGCGAACGTAGCGTAGAGGCGTTGGCTACGTTGGTAGGACATAGTCTGGCGAACACGTCCCATCATCTCCTGTTGTTGCGCCGCACCGGCTTGGCGGAGGCCAGAAAGGACGGCGTGCATGTTTATTACCGATTGTCCGGAGACGATGTGGTTGACCTTCTGGGCAGTTTGCGCAGGACGGCTGAACGTCACAACGCCGAAGTCGAACGTGTCCTGTCCGGCTATTTCCGCGCCCGCGACGATATGGAGGCGCTTTCGCGCGATGAACTATTGCGCCGCGCCAAAGATGGCTTGGTGACGGTCCTTGACGTTCGACCACCGGATGAATTCGCAGCAGGCCACCTGCCCGGTGCCATAAACATTCAGTCATCCGAACTCGGCAAACGGCTCGAGGAACTACCGAAGGACCGCGAAATTATCGCCTATTGCCGGGGCGCTTACTGCGTCCTGTCGTTCGAAGCTGTGGCAGGGCTTAGACAGAAAGGCTTTAAGGCGCGTCGTCTGGAAGAAGGGTTCCCCGAATGGAAAGCGGCCGGACTGCCGGTGGATGAAACCACGGCCTGAATACCACCAAGACCTTTTTGCGCGTGTCCATTAAGGGTCATTTCCGGATATAAACCATTGCCCATAATGACGTCTACTACTGAGCCAAAAACGGAAGTTCTAGGGTGCTTTTTGGACATCTCATGCCCACCTAATGATTGTCAGCGCCAGCGTATTTGGTTTTCTCATGCCAACTTAGAAAACTATGGTTTTGGCCGTCGTGTTGGACCACGGCAATATGCTGAATCTAACCAAGAAAATGGGGGACGTTTCATGACATCCTTGAAAATTGTGAGCGCATTGATGGTGAATGCGGGCGGAACGCTGGGCGCAAACACCGCCCACGCCGAGGGCACCTTCTCCTCCAAATCTTAAACGCCAGAGCTTGCCGTCAAGTCACGACGGATCGGTACGGGCATCTGTTGCCGTCAGAGAATCACAAGGTCTTGAATCTGTTCAGGGAAGTGGATTGAATGGATGGTTAGGAAGACCAACCGTCACGGAAACGTTTGCAGGATCACCACCAATTTGTTGAATACGGTCCATCAGTTGAACGGTTGCGGGGATGTCTGAGATTATGGGGTTTTGGGGATCAAACCCTTCAACACAGTTTTCATCAACGTTAAAAGCATCAAAACCCGGAATGTTTGGGTAATCGGTGTGAATGCATAAACCCGTTTTGGCAATTGAATCGGTCAACCCTTGCAACGTTCCTGCTGTTGTTAGGTTAAGCAATGTGTCCAGGTCTGGGGTTGATGGGATTTGGTTGCAGGGAAGGTTCACATCCTGTGGGGTGACGGGTTTGTCCGTCAGCAAAAGAATTCTGTACGTGTCATCCTTGCCAACGTGGGAAATGCTTATGACAACATCAAATGGTTTGGATTGGATGGCTTTACAGAGTTCCAAGCCTTGTGGGATGTCTCTCCAGCTGAAGGAAGGAATTTCGAGAACGTTTGCCATTGTGGGATCCATACCTGTGGGTTGCGAGGGGGAACACTTACACATTTTGTTCATTCATGGAAAGATGTTCCAGGTGTCTTGCTGATTATGTCCGTAGGGGGCCGCTCAGTATCTACAACCAAACGATGACGTATTTGGGTTTCTTCTGCTCACTTGGACAACTTTGGTTTTGACCGCCGTGCTGGATCGCGACAACATGATGGTTATCACAAAACAAAAGGAGACGGTTCATGACATCCTTGAAAATTGTAAACGCATTGATGGTGACTGCGGGCGTAATGCTGGGCGCAGGCGCCGCCCACGCCGAAGGCACCTTCACCACCAAATCTTTGACGCCGGAGATGGCGGTCAAGTTGGCGCAGGCGACGCTTGAGGCTTGCCGGGCTGAGGGGTTTCAGATTGCCGTGGCGGTGGTCGATAAAGGCGGCAATGCTCAGGCATTGATCCGCGACCGGTTCGCCGGGCCGCACACGCCGCGCACCGCGACGCTGAAGGCTTATACAGCAGTGAGCTTTCGCGCCAACACCACCGGGCTTGCCGATAATTCACAAGCGGGCAAGGAAGCCAGCGGCGTGCGTGATATTCCCGGCGTGCTGATGCTCAGCGGTGGGGTGGTGATCGAAACCGCTGGTGAGCTGATCGGCGGGATCGGCGTATCCGGTGCACCCGGCGGTGCTTTGGATGAAGCCTGCGCCATGAAGGGCCTGGAAGTCATCGCCGACGACCTGGCGTTTTAAGGCCGCTTGACCATCACTGTACCTACTGGTATGTTTTCCGCTCAAGGAGAATGGTATGAGCAGCAAACGTGACGCTTTGATTGATGCAGCCAAGGCCTTGTTGTGGGAACGTGGCTATGAAGCCATGAGCCCCAAGGCGGTGCTGCGCGCCAGCGGTGCGGGGCAAGGCAGCCTCTATCATCATTTCGAAGGCAAACGTGACCTCGCCGCTACGGCATTGGAAGAGATCGGCGCGCAATTGCGCGAAAGCTTCGACAAGCGCCTCGATCCGTCCAAACCCGCGATCAAGCGGCTTGAAGCGTACCTCGACACCCCGCGCGAAGCGCTTAAGGGCTGCCGGTTCGGCCGACTTTCTCACGAACAAGCCATCGCCGACCCGGTGCTCAACCCTATCGTGGTTGATCTTTTCAACCATTTCGAAAAGCGCCTCACCGCCACCGTACGTGAAGCGCAAAAGGACGGCGACCTGCCCGTGTCCCTCAAAGCTAAAGAGATCGCTTTGATGCTTGGCGCGATCGTGCAAGGCGGTTACGTGCTCAGTCGCATCCGTCAAGACGAAGCCCCGTTCAAACAAGCGGTGCGCGGGGCCAAATCGGCATTACGCGCGTTGGCGCCCAACAGCGTTTAATTCTGATTTCTCAGTAAGGACAGCCCACACCCTACTTCGCAGCGCCCGCTTTATATCACCACAATTATGTACCTACTGGTATGCACAACACAAAAGGAATAGATGATGAAACTGTTTTATGCACCGTCGTCGCCGTTCGCCCGCAAGGCCCGCATCGTCGCCCGCGAACGCGGGTTGATTGATCGGATCGAAGAGATTGCCGTCAAGCCATATCAAGACGACGCACGTCTGCTGGCGGTGAGCCCGGCTGGACTTGTTCCAGCTTTGACGCTGGAGGATGGATCAACGTTGATCGACAGTCCTTTGATCTGTCAACATTTGGATGCCATTGCATCCGGCCCAATGCTGGTCCCCACTGAAAGCCCGACACACTGGAAGGTGCTTAATCACGCCGCACTGGGCGACGCGATCATGGATTTTGCGCTTGAGGCCGTGATCGAGACACGCCGCACCGACACACTGCGGTCCGAAGCCTTTATCGAACGCAAGCTTGGTAAGGTTAAACGCTGCCTCGCCGCGCTGCCGGTCAATCCTGGCGACGCGCCCTTAACGCTGGGTGACGTCACCGCCGCTTGTGCTTTGGCGTATCTGGATTTCAGGCTTGCCGAGCTGGGCTGGCGCGCACTGCGCCCAGACCTTGCGGTCTGGCATGACGCCATCGAAAGTCGTTCAGCATTTCAAGACACCCAACCCGCCGAGAACCCCAACTGAGCAGGAGAACACCCATGCCCCAATTCGCCCACATCGCGTTCACCAACGCCGTCAAAAAAGTTCAAAGCCTGCTGGGCACCCGCGCCCATATGCAGCGTTTGTCCGAACACCCCGACCAACGCGATCGCTTGACCGACGAGCAGATGGACTTCATCCGCGCGCGCACATCGCTGTACATCGCCACCGCCAACACTGCGGGGATGCCGTACATCCAACACCGCGGTGGTGATGCGGGCTTTGTGCGCGTCGTCAACGACACCACCTTGTTGATGTCCGAGCAGCCGGGCAATGGTCAGTTCATCACCCAGGGCAATCTCAGCGAAAACATCAATACCATGATATTCGTGATGGACTACGCCAACCGCCGACGGCTTAAGCTGTGGGGCGAAGCATTTATCAGTTTTGACGAAAATCTCAAAGCCATGATGAACGCATCCACCGACGTCAAACCTCAACCGACCATCGTGTTCAAACTGAAAGCGTGGGACGAAAACTGCCCTCAGCACATTCCCCAACTGTTCGACAAAAAGGTAATTGACGACCTGCAATCTCGCATTCACGATCTGGAAACTCACCTACCAGAAATGGAACATGTTTAACCATGAGCAATTTGACCTATCGCCAAGCCACACAAGACGACTTGGCCGACATCATTCGCCTACTGGCCGACGACCCCTTAGGCGCAACGCGCGAAGACATCCCCGCGACCGCCGACGCGCAACCCGCTGAAGTCTACCGCAATGCCTTTGCCGACATCCAGCGCGATGCGCGCAATGAATTGATCGTCGCCGAATTGGCTGGGGATGTTGTGGGCTGTTTGCAGCTGACTTATATCCCGGGCTTGTCGCGGCGCGGGGCGGAGCGCGCCCAAATCGAAAGTGTGCGCGTCAAACGTGATCTGCGCGGTCAAGGCCTGGGCCAGAAGCTTTTTCAGTGGGCGATCGATCGCGCACGGGACAAGAACTGTGCCTTGGTGCAATTGACCACCGACGCCGCGCGCACTGACGCCCACGCGTTTTACGAGCGGCTTGGCTTCACGCCCTCGCACACCGGCATGAAGTTGTCTTTTTGATGTGAAAGGTCCGCAGCGAAGACGGCTTAAGCCTCATCCAACGTGATCGGCACACCGGGTAACTGCTTGGTGGTGCGCACGCTCAGCGCCGATTTGACATGGCTGACGTTATCGGCCGCCGTCAATTTGGTGGTGAGGAAGTTCTGATATTCTTCCCAATCCGGCGCAACGACTTTGAGCAAAAAGTCGGTTTCGCCTGCCAGCATGTGGCATTCACGCACTTGTGGCCAGGATTTGACCAAGTCTTCGAACGCGTCTAGATCAGATTCGGCCTGACTTTTCAAACCAACCTGGGCAAACACGGTGACGTTAAAGCCCAATGCACGCGCATTCAGGTCGGCGTGATAGCCGCCAATGAAGCCTGCCTCTTCCAAAGCGCGTACCCGGCGCAAGCATGGCGGCGCGGAAATTCCAGCTCTACGCGCCAGTTCCACATTGGTAATACGGCCATCGTCTTGTAGGTCGTGAAGAATGCGGCGATCAATTTGATCAAGTTTTACACGGCTATCGTTCATTTCAGGCTCGGCTCCTTGTTGCGCTTGTAATTATATTACTCACGACCACGGAGCAAGAGGGAAACGCTTCGTGTATTTATAATCATAGGGCTTTGCTCAACCCCAAAATCCCCTTAAACTTACAAAAACCAACCATAAGATGAAACTTTATTATGCGACCAATCTTTAAAGTTGGGTGGTTTCTGTTTGTTCTGTTTTTTGTCAGTCCCGCTACGCCAGCTGATGATACGCCGTGGCGCCCCTCACCTGCAGATACCTTTGACTGGCAATTGACGGAACCGTTCGATTTCAGCCGATCTGTCGACATTTTAGACCTCGATTTGTTCGACACCACACCCGAAACCATTGCACACCTGAAATCTCAAGGCATCCGACTGGTGTGTTATATCAATGGCGGTGCGTGGGAAGACTGGCGACCTGATCAACACGCGTTTCCCCCGTCCGTTCTCGGCAATTCCTATCAGAACTGGGGCGGTGAGCGCTGGCTGGACATCCGCGCCATCGACGCGCTGGCCCCGGTGATGCGTGCGCGCTTTGACCTGTGTCGCGCCAAGGGCTTTGACGCCGTTGAGCCCGACAACATCAACGCGCACAACAACGACACCGGCTTCCCCCTCACCCGTGCCGATCAAATTCGTTACAATCGGTGGCTGGCCGACGAAGCTCACGCCCGCGGCTTGAGTATCGCGCTGAAAAACGCGCCGGACCTACTGCCTGAATTGGCGGAGCGTTTCGACTGGGCGCTTTTGGAAGACTGCCATGCTCAGCACTGGTGTGACGCCCTTGCACCGTTCGTGCGGGCGGGCAAAGCGGTCATCGCGGTGGAATATACCGATCAGCTGGACGACGGTCTCAACTGGGCGAAAACCTGTTTAAGTGCTGCCGGGTCGGGTGTGCAAGCCATTCTCAAGAGCCGCGAACTGGATTCCTAGCTCAAGACCTGTGAATAAGCCTATCTTTCGCCACCCGCAAGGCGCTTGCGTCACGTCGTTGGCGTTTCTATCTTAGGGACAAATTTTACTGTGCGCGCCACGGCCCGCCAAAAGCCAAATATTCGGAGACTTATTACGTATGTCGACCACACATCACAGCAAAGCCCTCATCGTCGGCTCCGGCCCCGCAGGCTGCACCGCTGCCATCTACGCCGCACGCGCCAACTTGAAACCCATCATGGTGCGCGGCCTGCAACCCGGCGGTCAGCTGACCATCACCACCGATGTCGAAAATTATCCCGGTTTCGCCGAAACCATCCAAGGGCCGTGGCTCATGGAACAGATGGAAGCGCAAGCCAAGCACGTCGGCACCACCATCATCGACGACACTGTTATTGAGGCCGACTTGTCATCGCGTCCGTTCAAGCTGACCGGAGATTCCGGCGATATTTACACCTGCGACAGCTTGATCATTTCCACCGGCGCATCGGCGCGCTGGCTAGGCCTGCCATCCGAAGAAGCGTTCATGGGCATGGGCGTGTCGGCGTGCGCAACGTGCGACGGCTTTTTCTATCGCGGCAAAGAGGTGGCGGTCATCGGCGGCGGCAACACGGCGGTCGAAGAAGCGCTGTATTTGACCAACCATGCCTCCAAGGTAACGCTGATCCATCGCCGCGATGAACTGCGTTCGGAAAAAATCCTCCAAGACCGCTTGTTCAAGAACCCCAAGGCCGAAGTGATCTGGGATACCGTGCTGGAAGAAGTGCTCGGCAATCAGGGCGGTGGCGGCGCATTGCCTTTGGGCGGCTCGCTGACCCCGCCGGGCGTCACCGGACTGCGTCTCAAAAACGTCAAAACCGGCGAAGAAAGCACGCTGAGTGTCGATGGTGTGTTCATTGCCATCGGCCATAGCCCCAACACGGGCATTTTCAAAGGTCAGCTCGACATGGACGACGGCGGTTATATCCTCACCAAACCGGGCACGCCGATGACCTCCATCCCCGGCGTATTCGCGTCCGGCGACGTGCAAGACCACACCTATCAACAGGCCGTGACGGCGGCGGGCACCGGGTGCATGGCGGCACTGGATGCCGAACGCTACATTGCCGAGCTGGAATCGAAATAAAGCCCCCCTTCACCGTTAGGAACTGACATGGACCGCATGCGTGAGTACGATACCGGTGTAATGGACTGGGACAAATTGCGCATTTTTTACGCGGTGGCGGAAGCGGGTAGCTTCACCCACGCGGGCGAAATGCTCAACCTCAGCCAGTCCGCCGTATCGCGGCAAATCGGGGCGTTGGAAGAAAGCCTTGGTGTGGCTTTGTTCCACCGTCACGCACGCGGCCTGATCCTCACCGAACAAGGCGAACTGCTGGACGTCACCACCAAGGAGATGTTTTCCAAGCTAGCGTTCACCACCGCGCAAATCCGCGATTCGCGCGAACGCCCGCAAGGTGAGCTACGCATCACCACCTCGACGGGGCTGGGCTCCATCTGGCTGACGCCGCGCATCAAGGACTTCTTGGAACGCTACTCCGAAATTGATGTGTCCTTGGTGTTGTCGGACGACGAACTCGACATTTCCATGCGCCAAGCCGACGTGGCTATTCGTCTGCGCCCGCCCACGCAACCCGATTTGGTACAGCGCCAATTGATGGAGGTGCATTACCGAATTTACGCCTCGCCCAGCTATATCAAGCGTTACGGAATGCCGCACAATCCCGAAGACCTCGACAACCACCGTCTGGTGATCTACGGCGAAGACGCCATCACCCCGGTCGATAACCTCAACTGGTTGTTGGAAGTCGGCCACACTGGCCAAGGGCGCCGTCCAGCGCTGAAGGTCAACAACATCTACGGCATCTACCGCGCGGTGCGCAGCGGCATCGGCATCGGCGCACTGCCCGACTACATGACCAGCCACGCCGAAGATCTTGTGCAGGTGCTTCCTGAGCTAGGCGGCCCCAGCTTTAACACTTATTTCGTGTATCCGGAAGAATTACGGAACTCTAAGCGCGTTGGCGTGTTTCGCGACTTTTTGCTCAACCGCATCCGCGCGGACCACCTTCCCAAAAGCTAAAATCATCATATAACCGTAACAACTCAGCCGGTTTTGGATGCTCGATCACGTTCACCACTTCCATCGTGCAAACGCGCCTCAGCGCTTATGGGACAAGGCCTAAGACATAAAATCACCACATTACAAGCCATGCGCCCAGCGCATGTCTGAGTTACCAAACTGTAGGTGGTGAAGTTTGATGCGGTTGCGTATATTCATCTCAGTTCATTGCTGCATTGCAGCATGAACGTTCGGACTTCGGTTCGGACGGGCTCCCGGCCCCACTCTCCCAATACCCTCCCCCGGGAATTTTGGGGCCGGTCGAGTCCCACGTCTCCCTGACGTGAAGCCTCCCTGTTAGACTCGCCCTGGTACTTCGGTACCAGGGCTTTTTTTTGCCATGAGGCCACGGCAAGGCGACAATCCCAGGTGATCGTCACGAGGCTAAAGACACGTGCTTCAAAACGTGGTTTTCTTGCGTCTGATTTGAATATTTCGCAATCGAGGAGAGACCCATGAATTCTAACGTCGGCAGCATTGACCGCATCCTGCGTATCGTCATCGGAGTGGCAGCCGTCACGTTCGCGATGCTCAGCGACCACGAACTCGCCATCTGGGGGCTGATCGGCATCGTGCCGTTGGCCACAGCCGTCATCGGCTGGTGCCCGGCTTACCTGCCGTTCGGCATCAAAACCTGCAAATCGGACTGACTTAACGCTCGAAAGGGCGCCATCAGAACGTGATCGGGGCGTTGCCCGTGCGAAACTGTTCCCTGTGAACGCGTTCGCCCGGTGGCGCCCCGTTTCTTATTTGCCATAAGCATCGAATCCCGGCTCAAAAGAAAATTTATAGAGGCGAAATCTGCACGACTTAGTAGCCTTGGCAGCTGTTTTTTACAAAATAAAGGTTGCATACTTTAGTATCGAATCGGGCTAATTTTTGAATTATATACAATAAAATCAATGACTTGTAAAGTTTAGAGTTTTTATGTCCATCGAGATCCTACACCAAACTTACGTTTTTTCTCTGGACACTTAATTAGGACTTCCTTATATAAGCATTACACGATGTAACTGACACAGTCGGTGACATCGGGAGGCCGCGGAGTTACCTCCCCTCCCCCTCTGATACTCTGCGGACCTCCTTTAAGAGACTCTCCGTCTCCCCCAGGACGTGAGACCTCCCTTTCGAACTGGCCGGGCTCTTTGAGCCCGGCCTTTTTTTTCGAATATTGCGAGGGGGCTTAGGCCGAGCGGGCGGACACCACTTCATCGGCCTGCTTGCCGGTCAATTCCTGCAAGTGGTCATAGCGAAATCCGAACGTGCCAACCCCCAACGTCTGAGACCGCAAATCAATAATCAGATCGTGCATTTCAGATGCCGGCAGATGCGCCGTAACCTCATCCCAACCGTGCCAATTGTCACGTGGCTGAAAGCCCAGAATCTGCCCGCGCCGCGACGAAATAACCCGCTGCGCGTTGGAAGTGAACACATTGGGCACCGAAACCCTGACCTCACAGATGGGTTCCAGCAGCACCGGCTGGCAGTCCGGCATAGCCTCACGCATAGCTAGCTGTGCAGCTTTCTTAAACGCAAAGTCTGAACTGTCGACGTTGTGGTGCTGGCCATCCGTTAGCGTCACTTGGATATCCACCACGGGAAAGCCCAAAGGCCCGCGCGCCATGTATTCCTTAACCCCCGCTTCTACAGCCGAGATGTATTGACGCGGCACCGCGCCGCCATGAACGGCGTCGTCGAACTGAAAGCCAACGCCACGCTCCAATGGCTTGATTTTGATTTCCACATCGCCGAATTCGCCATGGCCGCCCGATTGTTTTTTGTGCCGGGCACGTTTCGTCGTGGCCTTGCGGATGGTTTCCTTGTAGGGCACTTGCGGGCGCTTGGCGGTGACATCCAAACCATGACGCCCGGTCAGCTTATCCATGGCGATACGCAGGTGCATCTCACCTTGGCCCCACAGAACCAGCTCGCCGGTGACCTGGTCGTGCTCTAGCCTCAAGGACGGGTCTTCTTCGCACAGCTTGTGCACCGCACCGGTCAATCTAACTTCGTCGGCTTGGCCGTTCATTTCGATCGCCACAGAATACAGCGGCGACAAAGGGTCCGGCCAGGGCGCGCCGTCATAGCCCAATGCATCGCCGGTGTGCGCACCGTCTAGACGGCCCAACGCCACCACGTCACCCGCCACAACGGAGGACACCTTATCGAATTTCTGGCCCATCACTTGGTACAACCCCGAAATGCGGCCTTGAGCATATTCTTGGCCGTCTTTGAGCGCACCCGACCACACACGAGCGAGGGAAACTTTACCCATATGCCCTGCATGCAAGGTCTTGAACACTTGCGCACCTGTGCCGTTTGCGGCTTTGGGGATAGCCAAACGTTTGAGCGTGTCCGTGACCTCCGGGGTTTCGTGGCGCAATGCCTTCCACAAACGGCGGATGCCGTTGTCATGATCGGCAGAGCCAAAAAACACCGGAACGATGTCATCATGGGCCAGATCACGCGATAGGTTGTCGTAAACCTCTTGGGTCGAAGGGCTGACGTTTTCCAAAAGCTCTTCCAACAATGTATCGTCGAAATCGGCCAGGGCTTCGAGCATCTCGTCACGCGCGTCGATTTCGCTTTCCAACACGCTGTCGGGCAGACCAACCAGTTCGGAAGCTTGATGATCGCGCCATTTGAACGCGCGTTCCGACACCAAATCCACATGACCGGTCACATGTCCGTCCTCGCGGATGGGAATTTCACGCAGCACCAAAGGATGGCGGGAATGTTCTTGCAAGGCTTCCAGCGTCGCTTTCACGCTGCCGCCATCTTGGTCCATCTTGTTGATGAACACCATGTGCGGCACGTCGTATTCGTCAAGCATGCGCAAGGCCGGCCCGACGGTCAGCGCCTTATCCGGATCAGCTTCGCAGACCACCACGGCGGCGTCCGCGACCATCAAGGCACCAAGGCTTTCTTGCAACAATTCAACGGATCCGGGACAGTCCAAAATGGTCCACGGATCGCCAAGGTATTCACAATGTGCGGCGTTGAGTTCGGTCGACATCTCCCGCCCACGGGCCTCCGGCGCGCCATCGCCAACGCTGCTGGCGTCGCGCACCGTGCCCTTGCGGCTTACGGCGCCCGCCGCAACCAGCAAGCTTTCCAATAATGTCGTCTTTCCCGATAGATATGGGCCGATGAGCGCCACGCAACGCGGGGCGGACTTAGGCTTGGTCATGGATAGCCTCCCTGTTCCCTAAAAGCGGGCCGGGCGGCTGAAACAGGCCGCGCGGGCCTTATTGCCATTTTTTAGTGGTAAAATGGTACGACTCTTAGGCAGAGAAGCCAAGAAAAACAGAGACCTAAATGAACATTGCAGCGCTTACTTTTGTTCGCCCTGCTGGTCGCTCTGTTGGTCGGCTTGCTGATCAGATGCTGCGGCAACCGTGGTGCCGTTGTAAGCGGCCAAAAGCGCCGCGATCAAGGTCTGTATTTGCGCCGGTGCGGTTTTTTTCACCGCAGCGGTAATGTCGGTTTGCGTTTTCGCCAAATCGCCACCGGCTAAATCTTCATAGATGGTTTTGGCGTCAGCCGCAGAAAGCGGCGCCGCCACCTGAAAACGGACCGTGTTGGTGAACGCGGTATAATCCGTGACGATCTTGATATCGACGTTGTTGACACTCATGCGTTTTCTCCCCGCAGACGCGGCTTAACTGGCGGCGTTTGAAACTATTTTTTGGTCGTGTCTTCAGCCGGCTTTTTCGCCGGCGTGGATTTTTGCGGCGCAACGCTGATCAAGTAATCCAGCGCACCGGAAACCGCAATCGGTGCAAAAGTTTTGGCCTGTGCTTTGACGGTGGTCCAATCACCGCTGTCCATAGCCGCTTTGAGCGCCGCCGCTTTGTCCGGCTGTATCGGAATCCCCAATGTAAAGTTTAAACTCGCCGACTGCATTGTGCAGTCGACCTCAAACGCTACGGTCACAACATCCATCGCCATAGGCGGCCTCCCAGGGGTTTATCTGTGGGACAAGTCCTCGTCAGGAAATAGACGCAGGGAAGGGCGAATTGTGAACAACAAATCGACTTTTCGGCCCGTATCCGGCGCATATAAGGAATGACCGCTCAACTGCGCCAAACTTTAATCTCGCGGTCATCATTCGGACGCCGATCTATTACAATCGCCCTGCAATCTCGCTGATCACCTAAACACCTATTTATTTTGGAGATTGAAGATGATGCGCGTTAGCGTTTTAACCATGGTGGCACTGTCGTGCCTGTCGGCCACTTTTTCTGCACATGCGGGCACCGTGGACTTGGGGCCCCGGCCGAGCTTCCTCGTGGATCAAATGAAAGACGGCCCGCTTAAGGAAAAGCTGTTGTCGTGTGCCCAAAAACCGCTTGAGCAAACAGCTTTTTCCATCGGCCACCGCGGCGCAGCGCTGATGTTCGCCGAACACACCGCGCAATCTTACAAAGCCGCCGGGCGCATGGGTGCGGGCATTATCGAGTGCGACGTCACCTTCACCAAAGACAAGCAGCTGGTCTGCCGTCATGCGCAAAACGATCTGCACACCACCACCAACATCTTGAAAACGCCGCTGGCACAAAAGTGCACCAAAGGCTTCACCCCCGCATCCGGCGATACACCGGCGTCGGCGGAATGTCGCACCAGCGACATCACACTGGCTGAGTTCAAGACCTTGAACGGCAAGATGGACGCCGCCGATAAAAAAGCCACCACGGTCGGTGGCTACATGAACGCCACCGCCAATTGGCGCACCGATCTTTACGCCGCGGCGGGCGGCACGGTGATGACGCATGCCGAATCCATTAAATTGATCCGCAGCTTGGGCGCCAAGTTCACGCCCGAACTGAAAAGCCCCGCCGTGACGATGCCCTTTGATGGCCTCACCCAAGAGGGCTATGCACAAAAAATGATCGATGAATACAAGGCGGCGGGCATCCCGGCGAAAGACGTCTTTGCCCAGTCCTTCAACCTCGCCGACATCGAATACTGGATCAAGAACGAGCCCGCATTCGGCAAGCAAGCGGTGTTCTTGGATGGCCGCTACGACAATGAAGGTTTCGATCCGATGAAGCCCCAGACCTTTAGCCCCACCATGGCCGAATTGAAAGCCAAGGGCGTCAACTACATCGCGCCGCCGATGTGGATGCTGGTGACGGTCGAAAACGGCATGATCAAACTGCCGCCGTACACTAAGGAAGCCAAAAATGCTGGTTTGAAGATCATCACCTGGACCTTGGAACGCTCCGGTCCGCTGAAAACCGGTGGCGGCTGGTACTATCAGTCGATCAAGGACGTGACCCATTCCGACGGCGTGATGTTTGAACTGCTCGACGTGTTGGCCAAAGACGTCGGCATCGACGGCATCTTCTCCGACTGGCCCGCGACGGTCACGTACTACGCGAACTGCATGGGTCTAAAATAATACGCCCCACATAAAAAACGGCCTCCACAGGGAGGCCGTTTTTCTAACTTTATTGACCGGTGCTTCCTGGGCGCTTATTTCAGTGCGGCGCAGGCCCGTTGGATGCGGGTGCAGGCTTCGGTGAGCAGTTCGTTCGACGTGGCGTAAGACACGCGGAAATGCGGGCTGAGGCCGAACGCTTCGCCGTGCACGGCAGCGACGCCTTCCGATTCCAGCAGGTAGGTGACCATGTCTTCATCGGTGGCGATCACTTTGCCGTCCGGGGTGGTTTTGCCGATGCAGCCCGCGCATGACGGGTAGACATAGAACGCACCTTCGGGGGTCGGGCAGTCGAGGCCTTCGGCTTCGTTGAGCATCTTCACCACCAAGTCGCGGCGGCCTTTAAAGATCTCGTTGTTGCCTTTGATAAAGCTGTGATCGCCGTTGAGCGCGGCCACTGCGGCGGCTTGGGAAATCGACGAGGTGTGGGTGGTGGACTGCGACTGAACTTTGTTCATCGCCTTAATCACCGCTTCGGGACCTGCGGCGTAACCGACCCGCCAGCCGGTCATGGCATAAGCCTTGGACACACCGTTGAGGGTCAATGTGCGATCATACAAGCTCGGCTCGACCTCGGCAGGGGTGACGAATTCGAAATCATCGTAAACGATCAATTCGTACATATCGTCGGTCATCACCCAGACGTGCTCGTGCTTCATCAACACATCGGTAAGCGCCTTCATTTCGGCGCGCGAATAGGCGGCACCGGTCGGGTTGGACGGCGAGTTGAGGATCAACCACTTGGTTTTCGGCGTGATCGCCGCTTCCAGGGCCGCAGGGCTGAGCTTGAAGTTCTCGCTCGCCGGGCAATCGATCATCACCGGGGTGCCTTCGGCCAGCAGCGTGATGTCGGGGTACGACACCCAATACGGTGCCGGGATGATGACTTCGTCACCCGGGTTCAGCGTCGCGACCATGGCGTTGTAGATGCTCTGCTTGCCGCCGCATGCCACCTGAATTTGGCCGGGGGTGTAGTCGAGGTTGTTGTCGCGTTTGAGCTTAGCGCAAATCGCTTCGCGCAGCGCCAAGGTGCCCGCAACGGCGGTGTACTTGGTCGCGCCCGCATCGATGGCGGCCTTGGCGGCGGCTTTGATGTGATCGGGGGTATCAAAATCCGGCTCACCCGCGCCCAGACCGATGACATCCATGCCGGCGGCTTTGAGCTCGGCGGCTTTGGTGGAAACGGCGATGGTGGGGGACGGTTTGATGCGGCTCAAACGGTCAGCGATAAAGGCCATGGTGCGTGTCCTGCTTAAGAGAAAGTTGATTTACGGCAAGCTAACGCCGAGCGCGCCCAGCCGCAACGGGGAAAAAGTCCTGTATGCGCGTTTTTTCCGTTTTTTAAGAGACCTTCGGCTTGTCGAAAACAATCCCGTAATGATACGGCGGCAGTTCAATAACACCGTGCAGACGAAAGCCGATGGGAAGAACTTCATCCATCACCTGTTCGGGGCTCATCCGCATGGCGGTTTGCGGGCCGCGCGGCTCGCCCAACACGGTGGTGTCTTCTTTGGGGCGGTGGTGCCAGTTGACGATGGCGAATTGACCACCCGGCGTCAGGGCGTTGAACACTTCGCGGGCTAATTGCGGCTTATCCGGCACCCCGTGAAAGGTGTTGGCGACCAGCACGTAATCGGGGGCATGGGGCAAAACGCTGTGCAGCGAGCACGCGTCGCATTCGATCCAGCGAATGGTGCCGTTGGAAATACCTGCGCGACTGGCGCGATACTTGGCCTTTTCCAGTAAATCGTGATCAAGATCGACAGCCATCACCCGGCCCATACCGCCGACGATGTGGGCCAGCGGCACGGTGAAATGGCCGTCGCCGCAGCACAAATCCAAGACCGAAGTCCCGAAATCGATGCCTAGACGCCTCAAAACGCTCTCCGGGTCGGGCCAAAGAGCCTTCCACCAATCAGAATTCGGCATCCCCGTGGCCGGAAATTTTATAGGCTCGTTCATGCTCACCATATCTCCCCATCGTTATGGTTAACAAATATATAACTGGATTCTGCGACCAACGCGAGTCGATCATGGCCCTTGCGCACGCCGCCTAGGGTCTTATAACTCAAGGGTATGAGCGATCTCGTCAAACCCGGATTTCACGCCGACGCCCAGCCTGCCCCGCGCCCTAGCCCCGGGGTCGGCAAGCCGTTCCAATTGGTGTCTGATTTTGAGCCCGCCGGCGATCAGCCAAACGCCATCAAAGAGCTGGTTCAGGGCCTCAATGACGGCGAAATGAACCAGGTTTTGCTGGGCGTGACCGGATCGGGCAAGACCTTCACCATCGCCCATGCCATCGCGAGCGTGGAACGCCCGGCGCTGATTTTGGCGCCCAACAAAACCCTAGCGGCGCAGCTTTACGCGGAAATGAAGGACTTTTTCCCCCACAACGCGGTGGAATACTTCGTTTCGTACTACGACTATTACCAGCCCGAAGCCTACGTGGCGCGCACCGACACCTACATCGAAAAAGACGCCTCGATCAATGAACAGATCGATCGCATGCGCCACAGCGCCACCCGCGCGCTGTTTGAGCGCCGCGACGTGATCTTGGTCGCGTCGGTGTCGTGCATCTACGGCATCGGCTCGGCGGAGACTTATGCCGACATGGTGGTCAAGCTGGTGGTGGGTGAAGAGTACACCCAAGACGACCTGCTGCGATCGCTGGTGACGTTGCAATACAAGCGCAACGACACCGCGTTCGGACGCGGCACCTTTCGTGTACGCGGCGACGTGGTGGAGATCTTCCCCAGCCACTACGAAGACCGCGCCTGGAAACTGAGTTTTTTCGGCGATGAGCTGGAAAGCATCTATGAGGTCGATAGCCTCACCGGCGAAAAGAACGCCGACCTGGAACAGATCACCATCTTTCCCAACAGCCACTACGTCACCCCGCGCCCGACCTTGCTGCAAGCCATTCCGCAAATCAAAGCGGAGATGAAAGCGCAGATCGAAACGTTTCGTTCTGAAGGCAAACTGCTGGAAGCCCAACGCATTGAAGAACGCACCACCTTTGATCTGGAAATGATGGAAAGCACCGGCCATTGCAGCGGCATCGAAAACTATTCGCGTTACCTAACCGGACGCGCGCCGGGCGCGCCGCCGCCGACATTGTTTGAATACCTGCCCGAAGACGCCATCATGGTCGCCGACGAAAGCCACGTTTCGGTGCCGCAAATCGGCGGCATGTATAAAGGTGACTTCAGCCGCAAATCGACGCTGGCCTCGTTCGGCTTTCGCTTGCCCAGCTGCATCGACAACCGCCCGCTTAAATTCGAAGAGTGGGATGCCATGCGTCCGCAGACCATCTTTGTGTCCGCCACCCCAGCCCCGTGGGAGCTGGAACGCACCGGCGGCGTGTTCACCGAACAGGTGGTGCGCCCGACCGGCCTCATCGATCCCGAATGCATCGTCCGTCCAGTGTCCACCCAGGTCGATGATTTGCTGGGTGAATGCAAGGATGCGGCGGCCAAGGCGCAACGCGTGCTGGTCACGGTGCTGACCAAAAAGATGGCCGAAGAGCTGACCGAATACATGCATGAGCACGGCGTGCGGGTGCGATACATGCATTCCGATATCGAGACCTTGGAACGCATCGAGATCATTCGCGATCTGCGCCTAGGCGCGTTTGATGTGCTGGTCGGCATCAACTTACTGCGCGAAGGTTTGGACATTCCCGAATGCGCGCTGGTGGCGATTTTGGATGCGGATAAAGAAGGCTTTTTGCGCTCCAAAACGTCGCTGGTGCAGACCATCGGGCGCGCCGCGCGCAACTTGGATGGCCGGGTGATTTTGTACGCCGACAAAATGACCAAGAGCCTCGACTACGCCATTTCGGAGACCAACCGCCGCCGCGCCCGCCAAGAAGCCTACAATAAGGAGCACGGCATCACCCCCGAAGGGATCAAAAAGCACATCGCCGACGCGCTGGGATCGGTTTATGAACAAGACTACGTCACCGTCGGTACCGGCGACAGTGGTGACGAGCACTTGGTCGGCAAGACCCTCAAACAGCACATCCAGGATTTGGATGCACGGATGAAAAAAGCCGCCGCCGATTTGGAATTCGAAGAAGCTGCAAGGCTGCGCGACGAAATCCGCCGCCTGGAAGCCCACGAACTGGGCCTCGATTTGGCCGGAGTCTCAAAATCTGCCGCCACCAAAGCCGGTGCCGGTTCGCGGGGTAAGGGTAAGGGACGTCGTTAGGATGATTTTGAACCACAAAGGACACAGAGTTAATCTTTATGTCATGAATTGTGTCCAAGGCCGGGAGGCTCTGTGCTCTCTGTAGTGAACAAATAAGCGCCCCCTATCTCACCCGATTAAACGCTTTGCAGCATGCTTGGACGCTGCATCCAACTCAAAGCCCAGCCACCCTTTGATGCGTCGCCGTCGAGGCGTTGCAAACACACGATGGTGCCCGGTTCGAAATCCACCGCCACACCGTCTTCAACGCCGGTCAGGCAGCGCGCAACCATCTTCGCCATAAACGGCAAATGCCCGACAGCCATCAAGTCGCCGCCAGCAATTTGGGCGCTATGCAACAAATGATCGGTGCTGTCGTTTGAACCAAGGCCCTCGATCTCGATCGCGGCCTTGCCCTGCCACACGGTTTTTGATAGCACGTTGGCGGTTTCCTCGGCGCGGGTTTTGCCCGAATGCACGATTTCATCGACCTGCACGCCGGCTTCGAACAGAAAGGCCGCCATCTTCCCGGCATCGCTGAGGCCTTTTTCGCTCAACGGGCGTTTGGGGTGGGTGTCCTTGGACACCGCTTCGGCGTGTTGCACGAGATACAGCTTCATCGTCTCAGTCTTCCTCTCGCTTGGGCCCGCGAACGATGCGCGGCGTCAGCATCCAGCGCATCTGCCAGCCCGCACCATAAGGGTTGCGGGCCAAGGCCATAATGGTTCCCGTCTTGACCTCGGCCAGGCCTGCGTGGGCATTGCCGGTCATCAGGTACGAAACCGCTTCGCCCATGAACGGTTCGTGGCCGCAGACGATGGTGTCTTCGCCCCACATTTGCGCCAGCTTGGCGAAGGCTTTGACGTTGCCCCACGGCTCTATCCCCTGCAGCTCTTCCAGCTGAGCCCCGGGCGCGAGCGAGGCCGCCAAGATTTCCGCCGTTTCACGTGCGCGCGATAAGGTGCTGTGGACCACCCGAGCGACGGTAATTTCCTGGGCTTTGAGGTGTTCAGCCACGGCCTCGACATCCCCACGCCCACGTGGGCTGAGATGCCGGTCGACATCTTCTGGGCCGAATTCCGCCTTGCCGTGCCGTACGAGCAACAATCGCATCAACGTTCTCCCCCGATAAATTCATATAAATGTACTGCGACCAACGTCTAGAAGTACACTCATTAGCATCACCAAATATGCTTTATACCGTGGTTTAAATGAAACATTGACCCCATAGCTAGTATGGTATTATTTTCAAGGACGTATAATACAGTTGGATTATATTTCGTGACTTTCATACAATGGAATGACAGCTATAAGGTCGGCCACAAAATCGTGGATTTCGATCACATGACATTGGTTAACATCACCAATGAACTCTTTCAGCGCGTGGATAGCGGGTTTTCCGACGAAGAAATCGCCCAGACGATCTCTTTGCTGATCGACTATGTGGAGCGTCATTTCGAGCGCGAAGAAAATCTGTTCAAAAATTCAGATTACCCCGACGTCGATAAGCATTTGGCGATGCACGACGACATCAAAAAAACCGTCAAAGATATTGCCACCATCTACAAATCGAAACCCGATGCTATCAGCATCAATGAGGTGTTGGAATTTCTCAAAAAGTGGCTACTCAACCACATCATGAAAGCCGATGTGGGTTATATCCAGTATCTGAAATAAAATCGTTTTCTCAATATACAGAACAAAAAACGGGCCCCTGTGCAGGAGCCCGTTGTTTAATTGTGTTCAGGCGAAAGCCCAAGTTCAAGCAAAGATCAGTGTGCGGCAGGTTCTACGCCCATTGCAGCCAGCATGGCTTCGGCGGTTTTGATGTCCGCTTCGGCGTTGCTTTTTTCGACCTCGCTGGTGGCTTTGTCCAAGGCGGTCTTTCCTGCATCGAGACGCGCTTGCGCTTCGTCTTGCTTCAGGTCAGCGACGGCCATGGCTTCTTCCGCCAACAGCGTGCAACGTTCCGGTGTCACTTCGACAAAACCGCCGGAGACGAAGATGCTTTCCAACACCTTGCCGTCTTCGTGGATGTCGACGACGCCGGGGCGCACGGTGCCGATCAGCGGCGTGTGACCGGGCAGCACACCGATGTCGCCTTCGGAACACGGCACAACGACCATGCCCACGGATTGCGACTTCACAAGCCGCTGAGGCGATACCAGTTCGAATTCGACCATATCGGTCATGTGCTTTTACTCCAAACCCAACGGTTCAAACACGGGTGAGATTAGGCAGCCTCGGCAGCCATTTCCTTGGCCTTCTCGACGGCTTCATCGATGGTGCCAACCATGTAGAACGCAGCTTCCGGCAGGTGATCGTATTCACCTTCAACGATGCCCTTGAAGCCTTTGATGGTGTCTTCCAAAGCCACCAGCTTACCCGGCGAACCGGTGAAGATTTCGGCGACGTGGAACGGCTGGGACAAGAAGCGTTGGATTTTACGGGCACGGGCCACGGTCATCTTATCTTCTTCAGACAGCTCATCCATGCCCAAGATGGCGATGATGTCCTGCAGGCCCTTGTAGGTCTGCAAAATCTGCTGAACCTGGGTCGCAACGCCATAGTGCTCTTCACCGACAATGCGCGGATCGAGAACGCGAGACGTGGAGTCCAGCGGATCCACGGCCGGGTAAATGCCGAGCTCGGCGATCTGACGGCTGAGAACCGTGGTGGCGTCCAAGTGAGCGAACGAGGTCGCAGGTGCCGGATCGGTCAAATCATCCGCAGGCACGTAGATAGCCTGCACCGAGGTGACGGAACCTTTTTTGGTCGAGGTGATGCGCTCTTGCAGCGCGCCCATGTCGGTGGCCAGCGTCGGCTGGTAACCCACAGCGGACGGAATGCGGCCCAACAACGCGGACACTTCGGAACCGGCCTGGGTGAAGCGGAAGATGTTATCCACAAAGAACAACACGTCCTGGCCTTCTTCATCGCGGAAGTATTCAGCCAGCGTCAAGCCGGTCAAAGCAACGCGGGCACGGGCTCCGGGAGGCTCGTTCATCTGACCGTAAACCAGGGCGGCTTTGGAGTCGTTGCCTTCAAGGTCGATAACGCCCGATTCGATCATTTCGTGGTACAGATCGTTACCCTCACGAGTACGTTCGCCAACGCCGGCAAACACGGAATAACCGCCGTGGCCCTTCGCGATGTTGTTGATCAGTTCCATGATGAGAACCGTCTTGCCCACACCGGCGCCGCCGAACAGGCCGATCTTACCGCCCTTAGCGTACGGCGCGATCAAATCGACAACTTTAATGCCGGTTTGCAGAATTTCAGATTCCGTGGATTGCTCGGAGAATGCCGGCGCGATGTTGTGGATCGGCGCCCTTGCCTTCGTCACAACAGGACCGCGTTCGTCGATGGGTTCACCGATCACGTTCATGATGCGACCGAGCGTTTCCGGGCCGACCGGAACCGAAATCGGTTCACCGGTGTCCGTTACGTCCTGACCACGTTGCAAGCCATCGGTGGAGTCCATGGCGATTGTACGCACCATGTTCTCGCCCAAGTGCTGAGCAACTTCAAGAACCAGGCGTTTGCCTTCGTGTTGCAGATCCAAGGCATTCAGAATGTTAGGCAGTTCGCCTGACTTGAAACGCACGTCGATAACGGCGCCCGTGATCTGAGTGATTTGTCCGATATTCTCTTTCGCCATCGCTGGAGCTCCTTAAGGGTATTCAGCGTTTCTCTACAGCGCTTCAGCGCCGGAGATAATTTCAATCAATTCACTGGTGATCGCCGCCTGACGCGAACGGTTGTACGTCAGCGTCA
>Ga0316204_10004241_pt1 | contig 26265 bp, 21 predicted proteins | sample 6monrhotite_MG_2_FD_205661 | JGI IMG/M metagenome (GOLD analysis project Ga0316204, IMG submission 205661) | Microbial mat bacterial communities from mineral coupon in-situ incubated in ocean water Damariscotta River, Maine, United States -... | ecosystem: Environmental > Aquatic > Marine >...
TACAGTGTATGTGGGCGGTGAGTTCGATGAAATTGAAGGGCAGGTGAGGAATCATTTGGCAGCAATTGGGACAGACCGCTACGGCACCCTGCGAGATTGGAACCCTAATGTTAACGGCAGTGTTAGTGCTTTGGTGGTCGATAGTGAGGCAGTGTATGTCGGCGGTGAGTTCACCACTGTTGGTGATCAGGGCGAGGTGCGGAATCGATTAGCGGCATTTGATCGTGATAGTAAGTTGCTTAGCTGGAATCCTAATGCTGATGGCAATGTTAGGGCCTTGGCGGTCGACGGTAGTGTAGTGTATGTGGGCGGTGAGTTCACGACTGTAACTGTAGGTGAAAATACCGATGAGCGGATACGATTGGCGGCAATTGCCCGTGATGGCACCTTACTCAGTTGGAACCCAAAGGTTAGTGATAAGGTTTTGGCCTTGGCCATCGATGGCAGTACGGTGTATGTGGGCGGTGATTTCACAACGGTTGATGACGGTGACAATGTCGAGGAGCGAATACGATTGGCCGCAATCAGTACCGTTGGAAATTTGCTTGATTGGAATCCCAGTGCTGACGGCGAGGTTTTGGCCTTGGCGGTCGATGGTAATAGGGTGTATATGGGGGGTGAATTCACCACAATCACTATTGGAAGCGATGGCGAGGCAGCACACCGGAACCGGTTAGCGGCAATTTCCACCGATGGCGCCTTGCTTGATTGGAGCCCTGGCGCAACCAAATTTGTTAGCGCTTTGGCGGTAGAAGGTAATACCGTGCATGTGGGCGGTCGATTCAATGCTGCGGGTGGGTATGTTCGAGGCGGTCTTGCCAGGATAGCGACAGATGGGGTTGTGTTGCATTAGGTTAGTATTTACAGTTGTTTTCATAATGCCTCAGGCGATTTTAATGCTATAAAATTTAAGAAATTAAAAGTACGTTATGCAACACCAGAATACCATTCACATCACGTTGGTCATTGAAATATTTGTACAGATAGTTGGTGAAAATGAACCGGGCAGATATAAGTCAGCGATTTATTTATTAATGTGCTCAGTAAAAATAAAATCTGACTAATAGCAAATAGAAATAAGCATTCATTCAGGGAGAAATTATGAATATCACGTACCGTACATTGCTGTTTAGTCCACTCATTGTGCTCGTTGTTGGTTTGGGGATGTTGATAGGTTGTAGTCAGAACAACGAAGAATCAATATCTCTTGATAAGTCAGTCGGTGGTATAGCCGTCCCCCAACAAATCGTTGCCCAGGAAAGCAACATGCCGAATGGGGAGATGGCGGCTTATATCAGCTTGGATGGCGGTGAGCGACAGAGAATGACTCTGTCTGAAGATGGCGCCCGGGCTTCCTATCGCTTTGACAACCTGATGCCAGGGGAGCACGCACTTGCGGTGATTTTTGAATTTACTCGAGTCAATGAGACAAAAGCCATTGAAATCGCCAATGGGGTTTATTCAGTTAATATCGGCCAAGGCCAGAACAAACCGGCTTTCACGCCTAATTTTAGCTATCCGAATAGTGATGCAGATGTGCTGACGAATTTGCAGGAACTCGTTGTCGGCAGCAATCCCCTGATTGAGGATCTGGCTATAGACATCGATGCGGCACCAATGAGCAAGGAAGTGACCTTAAGCTGGACGAAGAATCAGCATGTTGATCGTGTTAGCATTTACGTATCCGCCGATAAAAATTGTGATGTGACTAATTATGCTGCCTGTGCAGAGGGCGCGATGCATAGTGGTGTTGATTCTCCCTTTAAGATAACCGAATTAAACAATGGTACGCCGTATTATTTTCAGCTTGAATCGGTTTATAAGCTTGGGGGAACCGAGGCAACAGTAGTATCGCCGTCAGTGGGTGCCCGGCCAAACACCTTGGTTTTTGGTGGAGGACAAGTTAATGCAATCGCAACGGATAACGCGGGAAACAGCTACATTGGCGGGAAGTTTACCCGTGTTGGTCCGGCGGCAGGTGGGGGACTGTCAATTGATAAAGTCATCGGTAAGCTGAGTCACTCTGTGTTCCCAATCGTCGTTGGCGATGTATATGCTTGTGTATCGGACGGTAATGGGGGCTGGTACATTGGGGGGGCATTTACCCATGTGGATACGCTTGCTCGAAGCAATTTGGCCCACATTCTCCCGGACGGTAGCGTTGACCCCGAGTGGAATCCCGGTGCGAGCGATAGAGTTTTAGCTTTGGCGATTGGTGATAATACGGTGTATGTCGGGGGCGATTTTAATTCCATAAAAACTCTACCCCGGAATCGTTTAGCGGCGATTGATAAAGATGGCAACTTACTCGATTGGAATCCGGATGCTGGCGGTAGCGTTTGGGACTTAGGTGTCGATGGTAATACCGTGTATGCGGGCGGTGAATTTGCCACAATTGGAGGCCAGGTGCGGAATCGATTGGCTGCAATTGTTGCCGATGGCACTTTACATGATTGGAACCCTGGTGTTGATGGCACGGTTAAGACTTTGGAGGTGAGTGGCAATGTGGTGTTTGTGGGTGGTACTTTTACAACAATCGCGGGTCAGGTGCGAAATAATATGGCGGCAGTCGCCACCGATGGTACCCTGCTCAATTGGAATCCCAATGCTAACAACACTGTTTTTACCCTGACTGTTGATGACGATACGGTGTATGCGGGCGGTGAGTTCACTACCATCGGTGGCCAAGTCCGAAATGGATTGGTTGCGATTGGCACCAACAGTGCTCTGCTCAATTGGAATCCAAATGCTAACGGCACAGTTTTGACCTTGGCTGTCGATGGTAATGCAGTATATGTGGGTGGTCAGTTCACCATGATAGGTGGCCAGGCGAGGAATAATCTGGCGGCTATTACTATTGATGGTGCGTTGCTCGACTGGAATCCTGAAACAGACGACTCAGTAGTGGAGTTAACTGTCGATGAAGATTCAGTATACATTGGCGGTCGTTTCGCTACATTTGATGGCCAGCGGCGGCATCGATTGGCGGCGATTGGCAGCGATGGTAGCTTACTGAATTGGAATCCCAATGCGAATAGCGATGTTCAAACCTTAGCAGTAGTAGGTGATGTCGTATATATGGGCGGTAGGTTCACAACTATTGGCGGCGAAGAGCGGAACCGGTTGGCGGCAATCTCCACCAACGGTAGTTTACTTAATTGGAGTCCTGATGCTAATGATGAAATTTCCACCTTAGTAGTTGCTGATAATTCGATATATGTGGGCGGTGCGTTTACCTCAATCGGGGGGCTGGAGCGAAACCGATTGGCAGCAATCGCCAACGATGGCAGTGTGCTCAATTGGAATCCTGATGCCAATGATGGCGTTGCGACATTAGCTGTCGCTGGCGATATTGCGTATGTGGGAGGTTGGTTTACTGCGATCAAAGGTGAGGGGCGAAGTCATTTGGCGGCAATTTCCACCACCGATGGCAGCTTGCTTAGTTGGAATCCCATTGCTACAGGTGGGGTTCTGACCATGGCGGTAACAGGCAGCACCGTGTATGTGGGCGGTGAGTTCTGGGAAATCGGCGGGCAGATACGGAGTAGATTAGCTGCAATTGATACCGACGGTACATTGCTTAGCTGGAATCCAGACGCTAACACTACGGTTGAGACCTTGGCTGTGGATGGTAATACTGTGTATGTTGGGGGCTGGTTCACCGAAATAGGAAGCCAAGCGAGGAATCGGTTGGCTGCAATGGATATTGATGGCAGCATACTTGATTGGAACCCCAGTGCTAATAATTCTGTTTTGGCTTTGGCCGTTAACGGCAATATAGTGTTTGCTGGCGGTAAATTCTTGGGTAGTTTCGCCAGGATAGCTGCAGACGGTTCCTTTCTTCGTTAGCCCATTACTGGTGGTTGTTTAGTGTAAAACAAGCCGATAACATTATTCCCACTTAACTTGACTCAAGGTTTTAATCTCGCTATCCAGCGCACCAATCGATTGGTCGAGCTGATTGATTTTTTCCTCAAGCGCTTTTTTCTCTTCGGTGAGTTGTGCTGTTTCCTTTAGCAGGCTTTCAGTGGGCTTTTGTTTTGAAGAAGCCTGCTCTAATGCAGCTTGTTTTTTATCGAGGGTTTTGGTGAGTGCTTTAAGTTTCTTTTTGCTTTTTTTGAATTCACGTTTCGCGGTTTTTAATTCTTTCTTCAGGCGATGAATGTTTTTCCCATGTTCATACGCGGGTAAAAAGCCGGCTTCCAGATCGGCAGGGCATACCCCTTTGTATTCCTTGCCTTTAAGTCCTGCCTGGTTGCCACTGCCCGGCAGGCAATATGCTAAAATTCCATCTGCATACCCCTTGCTATAAGTTGAGCTATCCACGGCAACACTAAATTTGCTGCAGGCTTGTTGATAAAATTCGACGCGGGTTTCTTTTTCGCCCTTGGCGCCATCCTGGTAACCAGCCGCGCGCCAGTCGGCATTTAAGCAATCCTGAGCGGTAATGCTTGCGCAACCGCCTACAATAAGTGCCAATATAGACAGGGCTATCAATTGCATTAATCTATTTGTTGAGGGGCATAACCGTATCATAGCGAGTCCGTGGATCCATGTGTTCATGTTGTAAAACCTATTGTATATCCTACTGTAAAACAATAATCCCATCGTTGCATCAATTCTCAGACCTTTGTAGCCCGGATGTAGTTTACGAAATCCGGGATGAACGGCACCCATGCATTTTCAGATTAAATGACGCCGCTAAGGGGGCTCGTTCACGAGAGGTCAACACTTTGTGTTCCGTCGGTTATTCAACGCCCTCCCTGGATTCCGCAAGCTTCATCCGGGCTAACGTTGGCCGTTGTGTTTAATGTAAGCAGAACAGGCGTTTAATGCTATTTTGAAACTAAATTTTCCGTCTATCTTCCGTTTTCGAAGAAAATTTTATGCAACTGTCAGGATAATAATGCAGTTCCCTGCGAAAATTCAGTGGCCAGACTGTAGCATGATAGCCACCAAAGGTTAAACCTAGATTCCGCAGTTGACCGCTACAAAAGCGTATTAACCGCTTGATGAATATTCAGTTTGTTACCCTTTATCAGCTCACCCATTGGGGGAAGGCGCTACGACAAACACACTCTACATGCCGTTCAACTGCGGAATCTAGGCTAAATTTTGTGTGCTACAGGGCGTACATACGATGTGGCTAAGTTACGTTTTTAGCTATAGCTGGGTTGCCGTAGATTATATTAATGATAATGCTGGCTCAGCGTTAAATGAGATGGAGGCACGCTAATGTACCAATGCAGCGGCGTTATCGGCTTGATTAACCACTGAACATACTGGTTACCGTTTGTGCTGGCTTTGTCGACGATCAATCGGATTACTGATATGAATGCAGGCTGTTATTGAGTGGTCTTAAGTAATATGTTATAACATAACACTTTTTTCCTTGTAGAGAATAACAGGTGCGGGTATGTGCGCAGAATCTGTATTGATTCCTTTTAAAAATCAGAAGCATAACCATGATAGTTGCATAAAGACAGCCCTTGCTGATGCAGAAACGGCATGTTTAAAAGCCGGTATGCGGCTAACTAAAATACGCCGTCAGGTGTTTGAGCTGGTCTGGGTTAGTCATGCGCCGGTAAAAGCCTACGATATCCTGGCGCAGTTACATGAAGAGAATCCTCGCGCTGCACCGCCAACGGTTTATCGGGCTTTAGAATTTTTATTGGAGGTGGGGCTTGTACACCGCATTGAATCGCTGAATGCTTACATCGGTTGCGGCGATCCCAGCCAGCCTCACATTGGTCAGTTTCTCATTTGTGAAGTGTGTGGTGCGGTTGCTGAAATGAATGAGCCAAAAATTACCCGTTTGTTAACCAAACAAGCGGAACAATTGGGTTTTCAGACAGCAAATCAACTAGTGGAAATACGGGGCTTGTGTCCACAATGTACCTGAATGTATCTCAAAAACGGATGTTTTATTAAATGCTTGGGTTCATTATTAAACGGCTGACATTTTCTTTAGCGAGTGTTGCCGCGATTGTAGTTGAGCGTGCCGCTTTGTTGACAACATTGTTTGCCGCTATGTTTACAACACCGTTTGTTACCTTATGTTTGGCCAGTTCCCCAGTTGGCGCTGCTGCTTTGGAAAAGACAGACATTGCCGTGAGCATACCGCCACAAAAATATTTCGTTGAGCGCATCGGCGGAAACCAGGTGGATGTAGTGGTGATGGTGGAGCCAGGGCAGAGCCCCGAGACCTACGCACCGACGCCCAGGAAAATGACAAGCCTGAGTAATGCCAAGGTTTATTTTGGCATCGGGATGCCATTTGAAAAAACCTGGATTCAACGTATCGCGAAGATGAATCCGCACATGAAACTGGTGCAGATGGAGCAGGGGCTTAGGTTGCGTTCCATGGAAAAGCCGATGCAGCAGAGCGGGCAACAAGCCCTCGATTCGGGACACCAGCATGATCATTCCGGTGAACCGGATCCCCACGTCTGGACAAACCCGCGCATGGTCATGCAAATGGCGGCGACCATTAAAGCGGCGTTGATCGAGCTGGTGCCCGCAAAAAAACAAGAGTTTGAGGAAAACTACCAACGTTTTGTACAAGACCTTAATGAGCTGGACAAGTACATTAGTGATTTGAGTAATGCGACGTCGAGCAAACAATTTATGGTATTCCATCCGTCCTGGGGTTACTTTGCCGATGCTTATGGTTTGCACCAAATTCCGATCGAGAGTGAAGGCAAGCTCCCGGGGGCAAAATCCCTAAGCCATCTGGTGGATTTCGCAAAGCGGGAAAAAATAAACGTTATATTTGTTCAGCAACAATTTAGCCAGCGAGATGCTGCAACCATTGCGAAGGCAATTGATGGCTCAGTGGTACAGGTGGACCCGTTGGCCGAAAACTATATCGAGAATCTTAAGTCAGTGGCAAATGTTTTTACCGGAGGCGGAAAATGACAAGCGATGCCATTATTACTCTAGACAGGGTATCGTTTAGTTACAATGGCGCTGATGCGCTGGAAAATGTGAGCTTGAGTATTCGTAAAGGGGAGTTTTTAGGGGTTGTGGGCCCTAACGGTGGTGGTAAAAGCACCTTGTTAAAAATTATATTAGGCTTGTTGTCGCCTGCAAAAGGCCGAGTATCCGTGTTAGGAAAATCACCTCATAAAGGCCGTGCCGCCATCGGTTATGTGCCGCAATATGCGGCGTTTGAAAGAAATTTCCCCATTACGGTGGAAGAAACCGTATTGTTAGGCCGTCTGGGGAAAACCCGCATGTTGTGGCGCTACAGTGCCAGCGACCATCACGCTGTGGACGTGGCGTTGCGGGAATGTGAAATCGATGACCTTAAACACCGGCGTTTGAATACCTTGTCCGGTGGCCAGTTTCAGCGCGTGTTAATTGCTAGGGGGTTAGTGAGTGAACCGGAAATACTGATTCTTGATGAGCCCACGGCCAATATTGACATGCGGGTCGAAGAAGATATTTTTGATTTATTAAAAAAACTCAATGCACGCAGTACCATCATTGTGGTTTCCCATGATATTGGTTTTATTTCGGAATACGTTACCCGTGTTGCCTGTCTAAATCGCACCCTGGTGTGCCACGAAACGGAAGCGGTTTCCGGTAAGACGATTGAAGAACTGTATGGCACTAGTGTTCATATGATTCAACACGCGCACTAATGCTTGCTTTCTCTAGTATTAAGATTGCATTTATCTAAAGGACTCTCCGTGGAATTTTTCTCTGCTCTTATCTCTCAATCCTTTTTGCAAAATGCCTTGCTGGCAGGTTTGCTGGCCAGTGTCGGTTGCGGCATTATGGGCACTTATGTGGTGGTTAAACGCATTAATTTTCTTGCTGGTGGTATTGCTCATAGCGTACTTGGGGGCATGGGTATTGCCTATTTTTTTGGTAAAAGCCCCATCATTGGTGCCATCGTTGCGGCCATCATTGCTGCGCTCATTATTGGTTGGGTTAATTTAAAGTGGCGGGAAAACGAAGACACCATTATTTCAGCGATCTGGTCCGTGGGTATGGCCATTGGCATTATATTTATCGCCAAAACACCGGGTTATAGTGTTGACCTCATGAGCTATTTGTTTGGCAATATTTTAATGGTGCCAGACAGCGGGCTCTCATTGATGTTGCTATTGGATGTATTTCTTGTGGCCATTGTTATGTTGTTTTATAAACAATTGCTGGCGGTTTGTTTCGATGAAGAGTTTGCCCGGCTGCGTGGTATTAATGTTGAGTTCTTTTATTTGCTGCTGTTGTGCATGGTGGCCTTAACCGTGGTGTTGCTCATTCAGGTGGTGGGGCTTATCCTGGTAATCGCTCTGTTAACCCTGCCAGCGGCAATCGCCTCGCAATATCAGGGGTCACTATTGCGCATTATGTTAACGGCCGTGGTATTGGGAGCGATTTTTACCAGCGGCGGACTTGCCTTATCGTATGCGCCTGATTTACCGGCAGGTGCTACCATCATCTTAATTGCGGGCAGTGCCTACTTGATTTCTACTATTGGGAAAGGTTTGCTTAAGTCGAAAAAAAGGGCCAATCAAGATGTTGATGCCTAGTTTCGGTTAGTCATGTCATGAAAGACCCTAATTATTCTGAATAAAACTCAGCGGCACGTTGAATGTCATGCTCAGCAAACAGATTATCGAAAAAGCGGTAAATGTCTTTTATGTCAGTAACCACGTCGACCGGGTACAGGCCTTCATCATTTTTATCTAGGGGAATGATGCCCGTCATTACCGCCCTGTAGTGTTCCATGTCGTCGATGTGCCCAATACGCTTAACGGTTGATATTATTTCGTCCAGTGAATAGTGATAGTCCCTGACAAGTACCATTAAATCGAACAAGTCTCTTGATCGCACCCCGTCTGCTAATACCAGTGTTTTTGCGGCTTTAAGCCCGTCGATAGCCAGCACGTCAAATGATATTGTTGAGTCTGTGACTTTTGCTGTGTTTTTGTAGAACTGTCGCTGATCCTGGTTTTGGCCATGGGTGAAAAAAGTAACTTTGATATTGTTTACCACATAATCCCTGGCGTAATCACGCAGATTTTCACCCGTATTGATTTTAAATTGAGACACAGCGGTGGAATCTGTTATTTCATTAACGGTGTTTTTTCCCGCTTTAAGTCGGTGAATCAATAAGTCTATGTTTTTTGTGGGTAGCTTTTCTTCAAATGTCGCGAAATCAAAATCGAGACTGTTGCGATGGTTGATTTGCAGTGCTAACGCGGTACCGCCAACCAGTGTTAATCCTTCAAGCTCGGAGGATTGGGCAAGCAGGTCAAATAATCGTCTGTTTTCATCCATCAACACTGATTTTATAAGCCGTGTCATGTGCTGTTCCTTGCCCGCGCTATGCCCGCGCGAACTCGGGCAAGCAGTTTGTTTATGATGGTGGCTTGCGGTAAATCGGCGAGTTTTTCCGCTTCAGATTCCAAACGTTCAATACTAAAATGATGGGCAACACGCAAAATATCATTGAAGCGGGTTTTCTCCAGAACAAGGCGTATAAAAGTGGATTCATTTATTTGCGGATTAGACCAATCGTAGGGAAACTCAAGGTGCAGTTGCTGCGATAAACGATTGCTGCTCTTCAGCGTTGTTTCATTTGCGATGGTAGCCTGGGGTGGGGGCGATTTGGGCACGACCGCCAGATCAAACCCGGCGGCATGTAGCGCAGTGATGACCTTGCCAATCTCAGATGTCGGTTTTCCCCGCTCAAACTCGGAAAGAAATCGGGCCCCAAGGTTATTTGACGCTGCGGTTTTCCGCAATGAAACACCCAGTGCCATTCGCTTGGCCCTGGCTAATTTTCCCAGCTCTTCGGGCGTGTTCACAATAATGGCCTTGTAGGGGCTGTTTGGTTTATGAGGCACGCTAATTACCTTAAAAAAGTTACCATAAAAGTTACTTTAATTGACTCCTGTACGGTAAACGTTAGCAGCTTTAAGGGTAATCATCAATCAAGAATAGTACCGTAAGGGTCTCATTCGATAGAATAGTGTAGAGCCAGCGTGTTTACAATTGCAATTGGGTTTGGTGCTTGCAGCGTGGCTGTTTGGTGAAAGGTAACCTACACATTTTACGTTTAAATGTAATTGAATTTTACAGTAAGTAGAGACACAGTCGGATTGGAAAGTCGGGTTAATGAACGTAAGTGTGGTTGGTGGTGTTTGTAGTATTGAAGCCCGTGATTAACAATGGCGGGTTGGCGCTAACCTACAGGCTGGATTTGCTGGCAGGCGCTACCATCATCTTACTTGGCAGGTATTGGAATTTTTCTAGCAGCCAACGGTATTTGATCAGTCGACGGGAAAGGTTACGGCCAAACCGTACTGGAAGAATGCTTACGGAAAGCGTGCTGCAACAAGTCTTGTGTTGGCCTGCGGCATTCCTGAAAATAACCTGACTATCACTAATCACTATATTTAAGTTGAGTAATTTGCAACAACAAGTGGTCCCACTTAATATCAATGACAAGTTCCTGTTGCCAACTATTTTTATAGCCGTACCTATCATTGAACGTAATCGCCAGTCAATAGAATTTTAATGTGAATATGTCACATTGTTTTTTAATTTATTCCTGTATAACATAATTAATACGTTGATAGTGTCTGTTTATGCTCACCAACTTATGCCTAGCAACTAGGTTGGCAGAATGACTATAACAAATGCTTTAGCGGCAAATGTTTAAAAAAGCGCCACCATAAACAGCATTACTTACGGTTAGATGTCCATAACGTTGTATCCATAAGTTGTATCCAAAGTAGTAAAGTCGTAGCTATAAAACTAACGTCGTACCCCTGAATAAGTGATGGTAATGAATTGCGTTTGACTTCATTACCTTGGTGCTGAGCGCACGCCTGTGCGTTGTTTGCGGCAGACTGAATGATAAGCGAACAAAATGACTATGGCGACACTACACGCAAATATTGAGCATTACTCCTTCGAAGTAGAAGGGCTGGATGACACCTTTCGCGTTATGCAATACGAGGTCGATGAAAGCCTTTCGGTAACATTCCTCGGCAAACTGCAACTGGTGAGTGAAAATGGCGACATAACATTTTCCAGTGTCGTCGGAAAAATCGGGGTGCTGTCCATCTACGACCACGACTTGAACGAAGTGCGTTATGTCCATGGCGTCGTTAATCAGTTTGACCAAGTTGGCCACAAAAGGCGCTTTACACACTATTATCTGGAATTAGTCCCTCACTTATCCCTGTTAGATTATCGCCGTCATAACCGTATTTTTCAGCAGTTAACTGTTGAAGACATCATTAAAAAAGTGCTCAAGGCCGCTAACCTGCCACCCAACTATTGCAGCATTGTCCTTAGTGGCAAATACCAACCTCGGGATTATTGCGTGCAATTTGGCGAGACCGACTTAAACTTTATCCAGCGTTTAATGGAAGAAGAGGGTATGTTTTACTTTTTTGAGCACACCAAATCGGCACACACCCTGCGTATTGCCGATCATATCAGTGTGCACAAAGATATTGTCAATCCTGACATTGTTTACAACGAAGCCAGTAACCTGGTAGCGGATAAAAACTATGTGTATGCATTGCGTTATTCCCAATCCATACAATCGGGTAGCGTGCGACTAAACGACTTTAATTTTGAAAAGCCTGAGCTAAAGATGCGGGTTGACGCTGAGGCTGCGATTGACTCTCACCTTAATGCTTACGATTATCCCGGTACTTTTGATATTCCCGAGCGGGGCAAAACCCTGGCCACTGTTAAACTGGAGTCCCATCAGGCGCAAAAAACCCGTATCACCGGGAGCACCAACTGCCGGCAATTATTACCCGGTTATCACTTTACTGTGAGCCTGCACCCCCGCAGTGACTTTAATCAAACCTATATGATTACCGATGTGAATCAATCCGCCACCCAGCCCCAGGTGCTGGAAGAATTTGGCGCCGATTCAAAAACCACCTATGAAAGTCGATTTACTTGCATCCCCAAGGGCATCCCCTATCGGTCGCCATACCGCAGCACCAAACCCCGCATCGATGGCGTGCAAACGGCTATTGTGGTTGGCCCACCGGGAGAGGAAATTTACACCGATGAACATGGCCGCGTTAAAGTGCAATTTCACTGGGACCTCGATGGCAAAAAAGATGACAAAACCTCCTGTTGGATACGGGTAAGCCAGGCCTGGGCGGGAGAGGGCTGGGGGTCCGTGTTTATCCCCAGAATTGGCCAGGAAGTGGTGGTGGATTTTGTCAACGGTGACCCCGATCGACCCCTGATAACCGGGCGTGTTTATCACGGCGTTAATACGCCAGCCTATAACTTGCCCGCCAACAAAACCCAAAGCGGTCTTAAAACCCACAGTACGCCGGGTGGTGGTGTAAAAAACTTTAACGAGCTGCGCTTCGAAGACAAGAAAGGTGATGAGCAAATCTTTATCCAGGCCGAAAAAGACTTTTATCGCCTGGTGAAAAACGATGAACAAGCGGAAATAAAAGCCAACCTCACTTTGAAAGTGACCGAAGCCAGTAAACAAAAAGCCAAGTCCGTACTCATTGATGCCTCTGACATCATCGAGCTGAAAGTGGGCGGCAGTAGCATAAAAATAACCCCCACCGGCATCGTGGTTGAAACCACCAAAGTGGACGTTAAAGGCAATGCGATTGTGAATATCAAAGGTGGTTTGGTAAAAATTAATTAAGCAAATTGCCGTATTGGTATGCAGCTTCCACAGAATACGGGCAAGGATGACCAAAATCCGCTAGCTACTATTTTTTTGCAAAAAAGGCAAAAAAGTAAAGAAAAAACTGAATAGAGCAGAACTACCATGAAAAAAATCACTGCCAACACCGCCCATGAGATCGCGCAACGTTTTAAGTTGCAGGAGGAAAGTCAGGCATTGCTCACCGAGAAGCAGACCCCCGAAGAATATCTGCAACTCATGACAAAGCACAAACATTACCATGATGCGGTCACCTTTTTAGCGCATGGGCTGCCAGCCCGCGAAGCTGTGTGGTGGTCCAGTGTTTGTGCCCGCTATCACTACGATGCCTGCGCCAGTAATGATCAGGTAGCATTGGTTACCGCAGAAACCTGGGTAAGGCACCCCGAAGAATGTAACCGCCGCCTGGCTGAAAAACACGCCGAAGCCGGTGATTACGCCACCCCCGCCAGCTGGGCAGCCGCAGCGGCATTTTGGAGTGGTGGCAGCATCAGCGCCGAAGGTGATCCTGTGATGGAGCCACCGCCGTACTTATATGCCCATGCGGTAGCCGGTGCCATTATTATGGCCGCAGGCTTTAAAACTCCGGCAGTGAACATTGTCGAGCAGCGATATCAGACTTATGTGGAGCACGGCTCCAATATCGCCAATGGTGGTACCGGTTAAGCATAAGAGGCTTAACTTTATAAATATGCATACCGTTGTTAATTCATCAATCGATAAGCAATAGCAACAAAAAAAGATCATCGGAGCGTATCATACATGGGAAAACCCGCTGCCAGAATAACCGACATGCATATCTGTCCCAAGGTAAACCCCGGGCCGGTTCCTCATGTTGGCGGTCCCATTGTCAAAGGACCGCCCAACGTATTGATTGGTGCATTGCCTGCTGCCCGGGTAGGTGACATGGCAATATGTGTAGGTCCACCGGACAAAGTCTCCGCCGGTTCTTCCGGAGTCATGATCAATGGCAAACAGGCTGCCCGTATGGGCGATTCCACGGCCCATGGCGGAAAAATAGTAATGGGTTGCCCCACCGTGCTCATCGGCGATGGTGGTGGAAGCGGTGGTGCAGCTAAAGCACAATCAGTGGACGAGGCCAGTGTAGTGGATAGCGCACAAACCATCGCGCAGGCTGAAACCCTAAAGAAAGCGGCCAAAGACGCAAAACCGTTTTGTGAAATCTGTGAAAAACTAAAGCAGGAAAAAGCGGGTGGCTAGCAATGGATAAAGCAACAAAAACTCAAGGCCAGAGTAAACGCTACCATGCACTTTGACAAACAGCGCAACGCAATCAATGAACAGTTGTTTAGCGATAAAACCTTGCAAGCCTATGCCGTGGTCGATGGCGCGTCAGCACCAGGGCTGGTACAAAAGTTAAATAACTGGGGTACTGAATATGCGTGTTTGTTCAGCGGTGAATTAGCGCCCGAACTAATTGAGACAGCGCCTTATTTATTGAAGCTTGAACCCTACGCCCATGCCACCGAGTGGTTGCTCAACAATTGGGGTGGGCATTTGGGTATCTTTGCGGTTATACCCAAGGACGTTGATTTTAAAGCAGTGCGTAAACATTTTCGGGGGTTTTTGATTGTTATTAACCCCGATAAAAGGCGCTTGTACTTTCGGTATTATGATCCCCGTACTTTAGGAGACTTTTTACCCCTGTGTGATATCACGCAGCAACAAAAAGTCTTTGGAGCAATCAAGCGTTATGTCGCGGAAGGGGAGGATTCCTTGTCAATGGTACGCTATTGGCGGGGGAGCGAAGGCGTCGAATTACAGCAGTTTAACTATGGTGCGTAATAAACAATCAATAGGAATGTGGGTAGTATGCTGAAATATATTTTTAGTCAAATTGTAGAAATCAGGTATGCGGCGCTGAATCTACTGGTGGAAGCAGCTCATGCTCGCCATTAGTGCCAGCCAAATGAGCGCCTTGGAAAGTGCCGTATTTGGCCGCTTTCAGAGAGGCCTCATCCCTCATGTCCGTGAACATTTCCCCCACCATGCCGACTATCTTGGTGATCGCGGCATACTGCGTGTCATAGAGCAAGCCTGCAAGCGGGCAGAAGCGCTCGGTTTCGAGACCGAACGTGATTTATGTCTGTTCACGGATTTGAGTATCATTTTTGGTGCAGGGTTCGATAGTGATTCTCAACTGCCATGGGCAAAGGCAGGTCTAAATGACGCGTTACTTGTCGAAGCGAAACGAATTGACGTGCTTTGGGACAGCGCCATGGCGTATCTAGAAAGTGTACTAGGATCGGAGCATATTTTTCCCGTACGCCCTTTTTTCTTGGACCGTGATCAGCGCTGCATGGTTGGACTAAATACGCGTAGGGAAATGGCGAAGATTCTGGATCACTTTTACATAGTTTGGCCACAAAAGGCCGAATGCGTTGGAACCCCAGCACTAAATGTGCTGATTAAAAATTCACAGCAACTCGCCTGTCATTTCCAGCTCCCCGAGGTTGAGGGTGGTTTCGAGCTTGCTCTACATGCTTTTTTGTTTGGGCATCGGTTTTACGTTGATCCACTCTATCCCTGGGCCAATGACATTCTCGGTTTTGCCACAGTGCAAGTCGCTAAAGATCGTATTCAGCGATTGGTGAGTGCGTTCGACGTGCATTTTAGCTGACCATGAAACAGTGCCTGAAGACATGAGCGAAAATAGCAGTTGGGGCGCAAAGCTACCAGACAAAACTGATGCTGGTGCTGGCGAAAAGGCGCGGTCCGCTGCTACCCAATGTCCCGAGCAGCGATACTGGGTCGAACTCGAACATAGCACAGAATACCTGCAAGACGATTGCCAGGTGGAGCGGGCTGGTGGTACGCCGTATCGCATTACTTTTGCAGATGGCTCGCAGTGCGAAGGTGTGCTTGACGCGAACGGTTTTGCACGTCACGATAACATTCCTAAGGGTTGCGTCGACGTTGAGTACGAGCCGCATATTGATAAAGATTTAGTGAGGCTCAAGCAACAGCTCAAAGAGAGTCTCGATGAAATCGTCCAGGTCGAGCGGCAGGAATATGGAGCTATCGAACAGGACTTGCAGAATGCCCGCGTCTTTGGCCTTGATTTTCCCGGCAGCAATAGCATCGCTCAGGCAGGTATGTACAGATGGGCTGCTCTTAAAGGTGTCTGGAATGGTGTTGTCGGCATTCTTAGCTTTGCTTGGGACCTGCTCAAGGGAGCAGGATATGCACTCTACGAATTGAGCTTGCGGTTGAATCCCGTTACTGCACCTGGTAAGTTTGCCCAAGACCTGCAAGCACTTAAAGCGACTTATATTGAGCTCAAGCGCTTTGCCGATAATGACCTTGAGGCCTACGTCATCCTCATGGGGGATGCTGAGGTCCATGCGATGCTCATGCAATTTGCAGAGGGTATAATTGATGCCCAGCACGCGTTGGAAATCACCGAAGGAGGTGGCGAGGTTGCCTTCGACATTATCCTGATAATAGTCACTGCCGGTGTTGGCGCGGCTGCTAACGTCCGGCATGTCGGTAAGCTTAAGAAACTAAAGGGTATTATCAACAAACTGGTCGATGCGATCAAGCGCAAGGCGCAGCGTAAGAAACGGCACAATAGAGGTGAGTCGAACCAGCGAATTGGTACTATAGTTAGACCAACTAATTTTGCTAGGCAGGAGTTGCTTGACAGTCACTTCGATAAGCATGTTGTTAACAGAGACGAGTTCAATGGCGCATACAAAACTGCGGACGAATATTTGCAAGGTGCTTTAGATGTTGTAGATAATGGCGCTCCTGTAAAATACTCGTACAAGGGAGAAGAAAGAACTGGGTTTGTCAGGTTCGCAGGAACATCAAAGCCCAAAGGTAGTAAGCCATATGGGGATGCAAAGTTTGAATTTGTAGGCACAAATAATGATGGTCATATAACCACTTATCATATTGAATCTAAGGATTTTTGGAAAATGCTGAATGGCGATAAGCATCACAAGGTCATTTATCCGGCAGAGTAATTAATTATGACAATAGAATTGACAGTAAAGGCCCTCAATCCTCTAATCGAAGAAGAGGTTCTTGTTAGTAATGGAAAATCTGACTTCATTGTTTTTGCTAATATTTGTCCATATAAAATTGAAGTCGGAAAAAAATATAGAGTTAATTTGAACTTGGTATTTTTGGATGACCTTAAGTTTGATGAAATTGACGAGCCCATAGAAAAAATTGAAAGAATTGACGAAGGATTTTCTTACAGATTGGCTGGGAAGCTGCAAGGTGAATCTTTCTGTTTAAAAGATATAGAATTTGAGTGCGATGATTTTGAAGGTATGGAGTATCTGAATGGAAAATGGATTGAAGTAGAAGTTGATAGGATAAGTGCTGAATTTGTATAATTTGTTGTTCCAAACTGAATATAGGGCACACAAATAATTGACTGTAAGGTGATGGGAAATGACACGTTGTTATACATCTCTATCGTAAGATGAAAACAAATTGTTCGGAGCTATAGGCTCTGTGTATGTATAAAGGATATATAAGACACCTAAGTACTTCAGAAGCAGGGAATAATTCATTTAAAATACAGCGGGTAGGAAATTTTCTTTTTGTATTTTCTGCAGCTTAATTGGCCATAGGGAGAACGCTAATGAGTGATGATGTACCTGAGGAAGTGAAAATCGCCAAAGAGCTTGGCATTGGTGCCGTTGTACCGGAAATATATAAAGATATTTTAGGACCCGCAGCGAAAGAACTAGGGAAGGGGCTAGCTGTTACTGCTAAGGCAGTTAACTTAGCGCTTGCGCCAATCCACGGTTTGGTATGGGGGTCTGAGAAAATAAAAACCTACCTGACTGAAGCGCTAACAAAACGTCTTAAAGATTTGCCTCCTGATGAAATAGTAACGCCCAACCCTAGTATTGCAGGCCCTGCTATTGAAGCGCTTAAGTTTAGCGGGCATTGCCCAGAATTAAGGGAGTTATTCGCGAATCTTATTTCATCGTCAATAAATGCCGATGAAGCCAATAAAGTGCATCCTGCATTTATTGAAATCATTAAACAAATTAGTCCTGATGAGGCTAGAATGCTGCATCGGTTTTCGGAGATCAGCGATTATCCAATAATCTCATTTTGGGAAAGGCGTAGTTTCGAAGATCAGCTGTCTAGCAATCAAAGAGATCGCATCTTGGTTGAAAGATTAGAATCTTTATGCGGCGATATTAGTATTGATAATGGAGATTTATTTCACAATTATTTCGATAATCTTACAAGGCTACGATTGGTTGAAATAACGCTAACTGAGCCCAAAAATATTTTGAAAGAAGTGCTTCGTCGGTCTTCAGGTAAAAGTGGTGATAACTTCGAAGGATTTAAGCAGTCACTCGTTCAGCAAATGCGCATGGGGAAAATGGAGATGGGTAAACTTGCGTTCACCAGCCTTGGCCAGCAATTTGTTGATATCTGTGTGAAGCCAGATTTTAAGCAACAAACTAATGACCAATAAAGTTCATTATCGCATCAACTCACATACAATGGATTGATAGTGACTGCAACCGTGTTAAATGCCAATTTATAGATATTAATGACCGTAATTTATGTCTGTGGTACTAGCAATACAGCATTCGGAGTTGCAAATGGATTGTTTGAAAATTTCTAAAATCTTGGCGATGCTATATCTGGAAATGTTTATTGTGTCGCAGGTATAGTTGTAATTGCGTTCAATAGTTTAGTCACTGAATTTGGCTAGTATCACGAAACCGCGTGGGGAGCATGGAGAGGGCGTGATTATCCCATTACTCCAAATCCCGCACCACCCGAAAACCAACAAGATTAGTTCGGATATCAATGCTGTGTCTGCTGCGAAAGGAAGAGCGCAAATATGGAGGCGAGGTTATCCAAGAGCCACCACGGAGCACCCCAAGCTTACAGTAGCCACCGTCTGCTTCTAACCAGACTGATCCATCGGTTGGGGCATTGTGGTAGGATTCGTGCCAGCAATCCTGCATCCACTCCCATACATTTCCTGCGGTATCGAAGAGTCCCAGCGGATTGGCCGGGTAGGAACCGACCGGGGCCGTTTGTTTTCCGCCCCAGCGTGTATCGCAACCGTCGCAGTTTGCCATTCCTTGCTTCATTTCTTTACCCCACCAATAGGCGGTTTGTTTATTCGCTCGCGCTGCATATTCCCATTCTGCTTCGCTGGGCAGGCGATAGTGTTTGCCGGTTTGTTTCGAAAGCCAGGCAGCATAGTCTTTCGCATCTTTCAGGCTCACATTGATTACCGGTTGGCGGCCGCGACCCCAGCCCTCGTCATTGACGGCTTCCAGCCCCGTTGCGGTGGTGAACTGATCGTAATCGTCAAAGCTTACTTCGTAGCGTCCTATGGCAAAAGGGTTGGTTATGTTTACTGTGTGGACCGGTTGCTCATCTGGATCGCCGTTACCTTGTTGATCTCCCATGCGAAACGAGCCTGATGGTATGACTATCATCTCAGGGCCCATTGATCCGTCCGGCAATTGATCTTGAAAGCTGTTTCCTGGGAGGAGCTCGTTTGTCTCTATCTGGCTACTCTGTGAATTGGGCAGAGCGTTCGGTATTGATATTGAGTTATCCCTTATTAGCATTAAACTGCCGATAGCGGACGTTGTTAATATAACGATTACTACCAGCCCCCAGGGGCGGCGGGGCTTAAGCGGTAAGGGTGTCGCGGTTGCGGGATTTGGGCGTACTGTTTCATATGTTGTAAGATCTGCTGGTTGCCACTCGTTTTTTTCTTCCGATTTGGGCGCAGGTGTTATCTCGGTGTGTTGCTGTTTCTCCACAGCACTATTTACTGGCGGTGGGCCAAGGATTATTGTGATATCGTCAATCAACCCCTGCAGTGTTGTGGCGCCTTCGGATCCATCCCAGCCGATTAAGGATGTGGTATGAAGCCCCGCAAAACGGAACGGTAGCTCTATCTCCTCAATGAAGACAGGAACCAGTTTTTTTTCCCGCAATGCGTAGGTCGCTTCGTCTTTGACGTAGTCCGATTTTACCGACAAGCTTGACCACAAGACAATGACACACTTTGCCTCTCGTAACGCATCTTGGATGACATCATCAAAGCGTTGGCCTGCTCTGAGCTTGGGGTCCCACCACACGGTCCAGTCCTGGCGTTCGAGCACCTCGGCCAATGCAAGTGCTTTTGGTCGCTCTTCCTGCTTATAGCTGATAAAGATATCCGCCATGGTATGACGTGTCTCCGGGGGTATTGTTGTTATCTATATTGTTAGTTACACTATTATCTACATAATTATTTACAGGGTAACTAAGTGTTCGCCAAAAGGGTATGGGGTGAAACCTGCTTCCGTAGGTTTGAATCGCATCGCAAACGGTACAGTGTTATCTATTACAAAAAAATAATCGGCATTTTGGTGAAAAATGCTGCGTGTGATTACCCTGTATATTTAGCCTGCAATATTGCTGTGGCGATATTTGGATTTACCTTGCGAGGTTCGGCGTGATTTTTGTACACCCAGTAATACTGTCGTTCTTCATAAGATTATGGCCAATGGTAATGGCACAAAAGCCCAGGCACATGCCTAGGCTTTTTGCCTTCATAATTGCGATATACCTTATGCCGATTTTTTAAAAGACTCCTCCAGCACAGACGGCAGCCGACTTTGACTATCATTGGCCAGGCTTACCTTACCATCTTCGCAGACCACGAGTTCATCGCGTATATGCAGCATTGCAATGTTAAAGCGTTCCTCAAATCGAGGGATTAGTGATGTGGAGCCGCTACTGGCCGCGGAAACAGCGACCAGCGCGGGAGATACAATGGTTGATTTGAACTCATCGTCGTTTTGAACAGCATCCGCATTCATATCCAATACTTTGTCCAAGTGGGGCTGCACATGTGGTGTAATAGTGTTAATCACTTGAGCCATCATACCACCATCCATAGCACCCTTCACCGCATCAATTCCACCTTTTAATTTATTAAACATTTTCAAGTCCTTTCACGTTTAGGTAATGGGTTAAGTAATCCGCGCCGCATGCCAAGGCCCGCATCAGAGCAGGAACGGGCCGTCATTCTTGCAGAAAAAATAAAGCGCTACCTTAGCTTGCTCGAATTACATCATTATAATAACGCTTGAAGTTACTTGTGTCTTATTCAAATGTAAAGCAATTTGACTCAGTTAATGGAGAAGTGAGGGCGCCTAAATCAAAGCCAGCTTAATCAAACGTAATTTCCAGTGCCAATTCACCCACTAGCGCTATTGCTGTCATATTTTGACCAACTGCACAATATGTCGTTTATCGCAATCACTTTATACGGTATCGCCGTTATTAACACTCAGTGAATGGCTTCAACATATGATTAATAAAATGATTAATAAAAATACACACCCGGGTATAAGTAATAGGCATGTGGGCTGCTACGATTTGCAACGAATGACAATTTCCATTGCAGAATATAGAGCATTAAGAGTAGATTTTTCATTTCAATGACGGAACCCCCCGAACGGGGGGGGGCGTAGAATGGGTTGTAAAATGTACGGGAAGTTGAAATACTGCGGCGAAAAATTAATGAGAAAACAACGTTGCGAGCAATGTTGGACTCAATATTGTGACCCCGATTGATCGAGAACGAATACCTGTAAATCGGATTATAAGAAAGGGTTTAAATGAAGATAACCTGTAAATGCGCGCCTTTCATATAACAGGATTTTTCCGCAAACGGCAAAGTAGACGCAATATCAAGATCGTTCATATTATCACTCTAATGAATAAATAGTGGCGGAATATTAATTGGGTTTGAGGTGTGTGGGTAATATGCAATATACTCAGAACCCCGATTCCACACATAGTATCTATATACTATCGCCAGGGAAGATAAAAACAAGAGTATAAAAAATTATGGCTAAAGTTTTTATTTCATATGATCGTGATGACAGCGACTTTGCAGAGCTGGTGCAGGGGCGTCTGGAAAAAGCAGGGCATGATACTTTGCTGGACATTGAAATTCTGAATGCAGGGGATGATTGGCGCGACGAACTTGATCAGGCGATTCGGGATTCCCATGCTCTGGTGGTTATTATGACGCCAGAGGCACGGGCTTCGGCATATGTTGCTTATGAATGGGCTTTTGCATTGGGGGCAAATATAAATATTATTCCATTGGAACTCAAGGCGAGCGCATTTCATCCCCGGCTTGATGTTTTGCAGCGCCTGGATTTTACCAACAAAGCGAGACCATGGCCAGCGCTGCTTTCAGAAGTAGAAAAAGCCGCCGAGGCGAAGCCTAGCACAACGATTTATATATCACCGAGTGCGCCACCGGTTATCCAACAGGCGGTTAAGTCTTTGGATTGCTTGGATGAGGATGAACAGTTGGCCGGGGTAAAATCGTTGGCGCAAACTGACCATCCGGCCGCACGCGAGGTATTGGTCAAGGCTTTACAGCACCCGGTTAAGAGTGTTCGCATTGCTGCGGCGCTGGAATTTCCGAATAAAGAAGACCCTCGAAGGCTGCCTGGGTTGATTGCACATATTCGAGACGATTATTGGACCAAATTTACTTCGGGGGATCGTCTCTATGACGCTTGGTACGGACCGCTCAGTAAGATGGGCCTATCGGCGGTACCGTATCTGCTTGAGGCGTTAGTGGATGAGGAATATTCCTATATGCGTCATATTTTTGTCAAAACTTTGGGGAATATTGGCGACGTCTCGACTGTTCCCGGATTAATCGATGTATTAAAGGACCAGGACGAGTATGTCCGTTCCTTAGTGGCCAAGGCATTGGGTAAGATTGGCGATAAAATGGCAATCCCTATGCTGCATGAGGTCCTTGAAGATCCCATTGCTAATGTACGTGCAGCTGCTATTATGGCACTGGGAGAACTTAAAGACGAATCTGCTGCTGACAAAATTCTGCATGCGTTGCTGGACGATACTGAAGCGTACCAGGTGCATGCTGCTTCGGCTTTTTCTGTAGGCCAGCTGGGTGTGACTAAGGCTATACCAAAATTGCAACAATTGTTGCAAGATGGACGTAGTCCCCCAAGTGGTGCCCGCTCTTGGGATATCCATGCATCAGCCGCAGAAGCCTTAGGACTGCTTGGCGATAAAAGTATTGTAGATCAATTTCGCGAAATATTTAGCACTGGACACCAAAAACCTGGGTTTACCGCGTTCCACAATGCGCTGGGTGTCGCGCTCATTAGACTGGAAGGCGCGGGCGCTTTTTCGATGATTATTGAAGCCTTGAAAGCCAACTGGAATGGGCTAGATTCCTCACTGATTGAAGCAATGGGTGCTGTGGGTGAGTCTGCCATTCCCACATTGTGTGAAGTTCTCAGTTTTGTTGATCATCAATACTGGCAGGATGCCGTCATCCAAGCCTTAAAAACCATTGGTACCTCAGAAGCACTAACAGCAGTCAGACAATGGGAGCGGCAGAATATTTAGTGTTTACCGGGCTTTACTACTCGTGATTTGCTTTTATATATGATGATTTTTTGCTAAGGAAGACAAAACAGAGGTAATATGCCCAAAGCGTTTGAGATTTGGGCGTTTATAGCACGCCCCTTTTTGTCCACAGCGTCGTTGCTTCTCCTTGCATAGAATGGCTATGCTGCGTCGTCGCGTCTAGCTGTGAACAATAATGATCGCACTCTAAACACCTAAATCTTAAACGCGTTGGGTATATCGAATCCATTATTACCGTCACGTTAGTGAAAAAATATTGGAGAGACATTTTTTGAGTTTTAGGTGTGGCGATAATATGCAATATACACGAGGTCTGAATTATGAGCGTGACAAAAGTGATATTGCCAGCAGTGATAAATACCAAGGCATGAATATTAATGGCTAAGGCTTTTATTTCGTACGACCGTGAAGATAGCGACTTTGCTGAATTGGTGAGGACTCGTCTTGAAAAGGCTGGGCATAGCACCGCCATGGATGTAGAAATTCTTAGCGCAGGAGATAGTTGGCGCGATGAACTCGATCAGGCAATTCGGGATAGCCATGTCCTGATAGTCATAATGACACCAGATGCAGAAGTTTCGGAATATTTGGCTTATGAATGGGCTTTCGCGTTGGGCGTTGGTGTTAAAATTATTCCGCTGCAACTTAAAACGTGCACTTTTCACCCCCGTCTGGAGGTATTACAACACCTGAATTCCAACTATGGGATGTGACATCGGGTTCAGGTTTGCTTGATGTAAACGTTCAATCTGAGCTATTAGATAACAATGTCCATACTGAACTAAGTCAGCCCCGATCTTAGTCCAGCTTCCTGAAGTTAGCCTTGCCCTCTTGGGCGACCCTAAATGGATTTCGTTGGGGGAAAAACATCGCTATACAATAAAAATTAACACCGTATTATATTGTCACAACCTGATTTCCCATGCATAAAACCCGAGGTAAGCCTCGGGTTTTACATTATTTCAAATTAAACGCTAAAACGCTTTTTGAATCCCAATGCCTGCCAAGATGGCATTGGATTCATAGTCACCGTTATATGCAGCAGTCCCGTTTGCGTCTAAATTGGTTTGGCTCGCCGGAAAAGGCGTTGAGCGATTAATGGTGCGGTCATCCCACACTGCATACATCAAGCCCCATTCCAAATCCAAACCGGGTAGGGCATGTTTAGCGCCGACACTAAACAATTGCCGATCTGCATCAGGCACCCTGGCACTGAAATTATCATCCGGCTGTGGATTTTCGTCGAAAGTATAACCGAACCGCAGCTCGGTTGTCTGGCTAAGTTGATACGTCAGGCCAACCCGAAAGGCATTAACGTCTTCCCAGCTATTGTCATTGACTATCGGGTTTGCTGACACCGCAGCATTGGAATGCTTGATTATTATCTCATCAAAACTGCTCCAGCCCGTACGCTCGATATTAAACTCCACGGCTAAACCTTGATTTGTTTGATATCGGGCGCCCACTTGCAGCATTGATGGAAACTCCAGTTTTGTGGAGGCAGAGCTTGAACCACTAGATACTGCAACATCCCCGTCAATATCCACCTCTACCGATGAGCGATAGGAGAATCCAAAACTCCATGCATCAAGTGCATATAGGGCTGCAATATTCCAACCCCAGCCGCTTCCGTCACCTCCGACTTCAACAGCCTGTGTATTCAATGCGGTTTCGTCCACATGATAATAATCCACGCCGAAGGCCAGGCTGGCATTGTCCTGAAGTTTATAGGCTACATTGGGGTTCAAATTTATCATTTTGATTTTGCTAAGTTTCGGTTCGAATGCAACCAGTTGTGGTATTACAGCACCAAAATTAGGAAATGTACCCTGTTTCCATTTTGTCTCCAATCCGAATGGTGCACTCAAGCTTACGCCGTATGCCCATTTTGTATCGACCTGACGTTGAAAATGCATGTTGGGAACAAAGGCGGGGGATGCCCCGTCGCTGTCATGCGAGCCGCTTGCGGTCTTCACGCTGAGATTAGGGTCGATTGCCAATAACCCTGCTAGCAGGTTGCTGCCTGTATGAAAACTCATTGTTGCCGGGTTGTAGGCCATCGCCCCACGATCTTTGTGATTGGCAACCAGGGCGTTCGCGGTGCCCAAACCGGCGATAGATGCTTCCGGTATCCGAAAGCCCGAAGCGTAACTCATGCTAGCGGGTACACAAAGCGTCCCGCAAACAAACATACATTGAACAAGTTTACTTTTTTTATTCCAATGATTCACACTGCTCTCCTTGTCATTGAGCGACAACAATTTGTCGATTCACGGCATTACTTGTCTACATTAAAATACGGCACTAAAATATGACGCGAAGGTGAAATGATACTTAATAGCTATCCGTTTTCCAAATTCTGATTTTAGATATTTTATTTTCAGTCCACATAAATACAATGCCTAACACACAATTACTAGCAACTGATTTTTCCTGTTTTCGGGAAGCACTGGCAGTATGGAGCAGTCAAGTGCGACTGCAATGTCGAACCATGTGCACTTGGCGGTATAGATAAGTAAAGGTCTAGTATCGAAAATCATGAACAATCTATTGTTTCGCAATATGCCCTGAGGAAATCGTAAATGAAATAGAGTCAGTCATTTATTTTTATGAGCGCTATAAAGTGATTTTAGTCATTTAAAACAGCAATTTATTGGAATTATTGTGCTTACCCTAGCCCAGATCTCTAGCAAGATGAAAGCCAACCAGGTTGGCTCGGGTGTCTGCAGCCTAGGCCTTCAAGCACATGGCATAGGGTGATCTATCATGTAAAGTCGAGCTGTGCATAGGATTGAATAGCGAGAATTATCGGCTGTTATAATTTACCAGGAAAATTTAATCTACAAGCCGCTTGTGGCGAATTTTGGTCCCCACTTGAGATGCCTGGTGAACCTTTAGGCAACACGCAATGCTATTGATCTAAATTAAAGGGGGAGAAGCCCATACAGTTGCTTGGGCCTTTCACTCTCAATACCAACCCCTCAGGCTGATTTTTTAAAAGATGCTTCCAACACAGACGGCAAACGGCTTTGACTGTCATCAGCCAAGCTTACCTTGCCATCGTCGCAGATCACTAACTCTTCACGTATATGCAGCATGGCAATGTTGAAACGCTCATAAAATCGAGGAATTAA
>Ga0316204_10004242_pt1 | contig 26262 bp, 24 predicted proteins | sample 6monrhotite_MG_2_FD_205661 | JGI IMG/M metagenome (GOLD analysis project Ga0316204, IMG submission 205661) | Microbial mat bacterial communities from mineral coupon in-situ incubated in ocean water Damariscotta River, Maine, United States -... | ecosystem: Environmental > Aquatic > Marine >...
ATTTGATTTACTTAGCTATATGAAAAGTGTTTGATTCACCAACCAGGTGAACGCAAAACTTTTCATTACGCTAATCAAACCAACTGCTCGCACTCTAAACGTGCGGCCAACTGATTATTCTAGGTTTAACACAATAAACGGGTTAATTAAGTAGATGTTGGCGAAGTGGTTTTGCTATCGTTCTAAGTTTGAAAGAGGAGAGAGTTTTGATCGTATATATCGGTATGGCGTTAGCTGGACTAATATTGGTCGTGATTGTTTTAAAGATATATCGTACTAAGCAGTATCACTCTGCTGCTATGAATGTGGTTTTTGCTAAATACACCTATTCCAAACTATCGAAGAATAAACAAGAGCTCGTGCGTGATGCAGCAAAAGATTTGGTGTTAGGATCAAATACAAAACTTAGAGGCTTCGCCAATGAAGTCGAACGTTATGGTTGGTATGCTTTAGCAATGGAAGCTTTGGCGATTCCATCTCAGGTTCCGGAGAATCCAGCGTGGAATCGTGTTAAGAATCCTTATGTTGCCATACATCCTGGGAATTCTATGTTTAGAGCAGTTACCGGATATTTAAAAAAAGAATATGGGATTGATGTGAAGATCAGCGATGTGAAAATCGATAAAAAGAATGCAGAGCAAACAACATAAAAATCTTGAACATTCGTTTTTGCTGTTGTTGGGAATGTTCGTATTATTGCTCACGCTGGGTTATTTATTTGCTGGATTGATTGGTATGTTGTTAACGGCATTGTTTGGTGTAATCACCTTCTTTGTTACTCCTCGTTATTCCCCGCGTTTGATATTGTCGATGTATAAAGCTCAGGAGCTATCTTATAGTAATGCCCCTGAGCTTTATAAGATGTTAATTCAGCTAAGTGAAAAAGCACAACTTGAACATATCCCCATTCTCTACTATCTACCATCGCAAATATTAAATTCATTTACTCTGGGTGAAAAAGAGAACGCTTGTATTGTATTAAGTGATGGTTTGATACGTAATTTAGATGGCAGGGAGATGTACGGTGTACTGGCTCATGAAGTCAGCCATCTTCTTAATAATGATATTCGTGTTATGAGTTTTGCTGATGTCATTAGTCGTCTTACTGCGATGATGTCACTCTTTGGTTATTTCCTACTAATTATTTATTTACCTATCTATATGCTTGAGGGTGCGAACTTTCCGTGGGCGTTAATTCTCCTATTAATCATTGCGCCAAACTTAAGTGGATTGATGCAACTCGCATTGTCGAGAACTCGGGAATTTGAGGCAGATCAAAAAGCAGTGCAGTTAACGGAGGATGCGTTGGGTTTAGCATCTGCCTTGGGGAAATTAGAAGGTCTGCAATCGAATTGGTTGATGCAAATTCTATTGCCTCATCACCAGCGTACGGATCCATCTATATTGCGCACACATCCTTCTACAGATGAGCGCATTCAACGCTTATTGAAAATAGCTGAGGAGCAAAATCAGCAAGTAATTTCATTTGAAAATCATCTGCCTAATAGGCCGCTAAAATCCAAATTAACTAGGCCGCGCCGTCGCTTTCATGGTTTATGGTATTAATATAGCAATACGAATTATTCCTGTTTAGCGCCATGATAATCTGATAAAAAATTCCCTTTTCCCCCCAGATGTAAACTGCCTCACAGTTTCTGCGACAATCTAAATCAATTCAAATTAGTGTCATAAATAGTGAATCTGCAAAGTGTTTCACATTCTCTGTTTTTAAGAGCCAGAGATGAGATCTAAATGCCGGATTTACCCAGCATTTTCACGGGTGGATGTTAAAGAGTTAACTCCGCGCTGTCGTTATTTTAACCGATCTACTCAGGAATTCAGGATATTTATTGGTGAATATGCACTTATGTTTATTCAGCATTGTTGCGGTGATTTCCAAATTCTGGTGAAAAATATAATGAGTGCATAAGAGCGAATTCCACCTATGAAAAATGATAATAAATTTCTCTATCTGATTTGTATAACAATTATATCACTCTCTCTGTCTTCAATTTCTTTTGCAAAAAATGTTTCAGTTGTCGCTGGTAAATCAGCAAAGACAAAATCTCACGTTCCTGGGCAGTTGCTTGTCAAATTTAAAGTAGGAACATCTTCACTTTCTGTTCAGAGCGCACATCACCAAGTGAATTCCACTTCAATGCACGCGTTCCGTGTGGTAGATGGATTAAAGCTTGTTGCTATTCCTCCTGGTTTGAGTTTAGAAGAGGCAATTGCTATTTATGAAGATAATCCAAATGTTGAGTACGTGGAATATGATTCGGAGATTACAGCATTTTCGACAAATGATACATCTTACTCTCAACTCTGGGGGCTAAATAATACCGGGCAGAATGTTAATGGAACAAGTGGGACTGTTGATGCTGATGTTAATATTCCTGAAGCTTGGACAAACGGTGGTTCAATAGGAAGTAATAGTATCGTTGTCGCAGTAATTGATTCTGGGGTTAACTACAATCACCCCGATCTCCTCGCTAATATGTGGGTTAACCCCAATGAGACGGTAAATGGGTTAGATGATGATGGTAATGGGTATGTCGATGATATTTACGGAATAAATGCAATCACCAATAGTGGTGATCCCATGGATGATAATAACCACGGAACCCATGTTGCGGGAACTATCGCTGCAGTTGGGAATAACTCCGAAGGAATTACAGGAATAAATCAGCAAGCAAAAATTGTTGCTTGTAAATTCCTTAATGCGGTGGGGAGTGGTACTTCGTCAGATGCATTAAAGTGCATGGATTATTTATATGATCTGAAGCAGAGCGGTGTAAATATCATATTGTCTAATAACTCGTGGGGTGGCGGTAGCAGTAGCCAGTCTATGTTAGATGCAATTGACCAGCATCGGAAAGAGGGTATGTTGTTTGTTGCTGCTGCTGGGAATGATAGCACAAACAACGACTCGGTGGCTCAATACCCATCTAACTATTATAAAGCGAATTTGATTTCTGTTGCGGCGACTGATCAAAATGACGCGACAGCAAGTTTTTCAAATTACGGACGTCGCAGTGTTCATGTTGGTGCTCCGGGTGTAAATATTTTAAGTACCGTGCTTGGCACAAGTTATAGTTATCTTCAGGGAACATCAATGGCGACGCCACATGTTTCCGGATTGATTGCGCTGATGAAAGCGCAAAATCCTTCGCTGGATTGGAAGGCGCTTAAAAATTTGACTATCGCTAGTGGTACACCGCTTGTTTCGTTAGCAAGTAATACAGTCACAGGACGCCGAATTCGCGCTTGGGATGTTGATGGTACTGGTGCAATGAGTTGTACTAGCCAAAGTGTTCAATCTCAACTTTATCCGCAAGTCGATAGTGTTACCAAGATTGAAGGGACTAAACTCGGTCTTGCTATTCTTAATATAGATTGCGCGTCACCTGCTGGTACAACGGTAGTGACAACATCAGGCCCGAGTGTGGTTACTGATGTTACATTGCAGGATGATGGTTTGGCATTTGATCAGGTTGCGGGTGATGGAATTTATTCAGCCTATTGGACTGCACCATCAACACCTGGCAGCTATACATTAACTTTTGCAAGCTCGCAAACATTAACTGTCAACGTTTTAGCAAACACTAGTACATTAACTCCGTACCGTGCTCCAATTTCAATTGCCTACAGTCCTCGCACTGATGCATCAGGTTATACACCAGCAGGGGATACTTCTTATTTTGCTATTACAGGATTTACCAGCTATTTTAATATTCCATTTGGTGGTGAAAACGTCAGTTCTATTTACGGGACAGTTAAGGGGACAAACTTAATGAATATCCCATCTGCAGCACAAAAAACAGGAAACAATAGTGTGCTCGCAGATGATGGATTTGAAACCTTAGTTGCTGGTTATTGGGATGATCTTGATCTCTCTAATGCGGGAGATGGCATACGTGCTTGGTGGTGGTATAACGGCGGCTTAACACCCCCAGGTGAAATTATTTTCGAATGGAAGGGGGTACACAAGACTTCAGGAAATCCGGTTAACATCCAAATTGTTTATACCGCTAACTCATCAGATGTTGAGATGATCTATACAATAACCGATGATAATGCATCTACTGCAACAGTGGGAATTCAGGTCGATCCTACTCGCGGTACAACTCAAAGCTATAACACATATTCCAGCGATTTAGCAGGTAACCAAGCATGGTTGTGGAAGCTAGATACAGGCTTGCCCACAGCTGATGCTGGAACAGTGCAAAATGTTAATGGGAATGTATTAGTCACTTTATCAGGCACAGGTAGCGATCCCGATGGTGGAGCGTTGTCTTATCAGTGGTCACAAACAGCAGGCACGGCGGTTGTGCTGGCAGGTGCAGCGACACAAAACCCTAGTTTTACTGCACCAAACAATACAGAGACGTTAACCTTTCTGCTAACCGTTACTGACGATGCTAATCAAAGTATTACTGATACGGTTAACATTAATGTAACCGCATCAGCCGCTGCTGGTACTCTGCAATTTACAACTTCAACATATACAGTGGATGAAAATGGAACTTCAGCTTCAATTTCCGTAGAGCGTGTTGGAGGGAGTGCAGGTGCAGTCGGCATTACCTACGCGACTGCGGCAGATAGCGCTACCGCAGCGATAGATTACACCCACAGCTCAGGCACACTCAACTGGGCAGATGCTGATGTGGCAAATAAAGTCATTACCGTTCCCATTGTTGATGATGGTGTTTACGAAGGGGATGAAGATGTTCTACTTTCACTCTCTTCTCCCAGTGGTGGAGCGAGCATTGGTGTTAGTGCCGCAGTACTTACCATTCAAGATAATGAAACTCCCAACTATGGAACGATTAGTGTCGACGCTGCAACGTATTCCATTGCTGAAAATGGGGGGAGTGTAACGATTACAGTAAATCGAACTGGAGGTAGTGAGCAAGCTGTGAGTGTTGATTATGCTACATCAAATGATGTTGCAACCTCAGGCAACGACTACACAGCTGTGTCTGGTACATTAAGTTGGGCCGATGGTGAAAATACACCTCAGACCGTGGTTGTTGCCATTGATGATGATATTGTTTATGAAGATGATGAAACTTTTAATTTCACATTGAGTAATTTTGTCAATGCGACTGTGGGTACTAGCACTTCGGTTGTGACGATCACAGAAAATGAGATACCGAATTACGGAACTTTAGGGTTTAGTGCGACAACATATTCCGTTCAAGAAGATGGAGTGACAGCAACTATTACGGTTGATAGAACAGGTGCAAGTGATGGTACAGTTTCTATTGATTATAGCAGTGCTGATCTCACCGCTACATCCGGTGATGATTACACGTCAGTGTCTGGTACTTTAAATTGGTTGAACGGTGAGTCAACGAGTAAAACCATAAATATAACAATCTCTGACGACGCTATTGTCGAAGTTCCTGAAACTGTGAACCTGACACTTTCTAATAACGTTAATGCTGCACTAGGTGTTGCTTCTTCCGTATTAACAATCAACGATAACGATGTATCAATCCCAGGCACATTGGCACTGGATGCTGCGAGTTATCAGGTTGCTGAAGACGGAACAGAAATTACGATTAGTGTTACCCGTAGTGGTGGGGTAGATGGAGTCGTGAGTGTGGATTATGCCACTTCAAATGGATCCGCATTATCAGGCTTTGATTATATTTCATCAGCGAGTACGCTAAGTTGGGCTGACGGTGAGAGTGGAAGTAAATCATTTACACTTTTAGTTTCTGATGATAGCGACTATGAAGGTGACGAGACGGTAAATATCACCTTGTTCAACATTGTTAATGCGACTTTAGGTAACGCTACGGCATTGTTGACAATTATTGATGACGAATCACCAATAACTGGAACCATAGAAATTAGTTCTTTAACTTATTCGGTTGGCGAAAGTTCGGGAAGTTTGCTAGTTACTGTGGATCGGGTTGGTGGTAGTAGCGGAGCAGTTAGCGTTGATTATGCGACTGCTAATGATTCTGCAATCGCCGGCGTTGATTATACTCAAAATGGCGGCATGCTAGCGTGGTTAGATGGTGATACCGTAGCGAAGACATTCTCAATAGCTATTCTCGATGATACAGATTATGAGGGTGATGAACAGTTTACTATTGTTTTATCAAATGTTTCTGGAACTGTTCTCGGTGTGAGTAATGCGACTGTTACTATTGTAGAAGATGATGTCGAACTTGTTCCTGTAGAGCCAAACCCTGAACCTATTGTTTCGGCAGGGATCTTGGGGCTTTCTTCTTCTGAATATAGTGTTAACGAAGCAGAAGCGAGCTTTGATTTTGTTATTGTTCGAATAGGGGGCAGTGATGGCCAGGTTTCTGTTAATTTTGAAATTGTAGATGTAACCACAACATCAAGCGCAGGTGCTGGCACGTTAACTTGGGCAGATGGTGATACAGAAGATAAATTAATCACAATCAATCTGAATGATGATGCTGTTTACGAGGGCGAGGAGCAATTATCGATTTCACTCTCTTCACCCACTGGAGACGCCACACTGGATATTACGGATGCAACACTTACCATCGTTGATAATGATCCACCCGATACGCTTCAGTTTATTACTGAGAGTGTTGTTGTGGATGAATCAAACGCAATGGTGACCATTAATGTTGCACGCGTTGGTGGAGGCTTTGGTGTTGCAACTGTTGAATATGGAACTGTCGATAGTACGGCAACAGTTGGTGATGATTACGAAGAAACTATCGGCACACTTCAGTGGGAAGATGGTGATATAAATTTAAAAAGTATTGCTATCCCCATCGTTGACGACGAAGAACAGGAAGAGGATGAATCATTTATTTTCACTTTAAGAAACCCAGGTACGCATGTTTCACTGACGAGTATTAGCAGTACTACAATTACAATTCTCGCAAATGATGGAACATTGGAAGGCGTGGTGCAGGGAGGGTGCTTTATTGCAACTGCTGCTTATGGCTCGAATATGGAAGGTGATGTACGTCTTCTCCGCGCGTTCCGCGATAAACACTTGTTAACCAATGAAGCAGGACGTTGGTTTGTTAAAATGTATTATATCTATAGCCCACCAATTGCACGAAAACTTGCTGAACATGATGAATTGCGAGCCTTCGTGAGAAAAACGCTAACACCATTGGTGTGGTTGAGTGAGAAAATCGTTACTAATGATGACGTGGAAAAACAGACGAAGAATAGACCATAGTAATAAAGTTAGGTTATTTTATTGAGGTTTGGAAATATTGGAAGGTTGTTGAGAAATCCAATCTATTTGCTCTAATTCGTTGAGTAGCTCATACGAAATTCCTTCTGGAGCATTTCCTTTATTGTCACCCGTATAAATGTTGTTTTCGTCTTTTAGATAAATAGGGTTGTGTTGTTCAGTAGCACTGGGCAAATCTAATCCATTCTCCTCATAGAGTTTGTTTCGATAATTCCAAATACTGTTATTCTCTTTTGCATCTATGTCGAGGGACTCATCAGTGGAATCGACAGCTATGACATTCATAGCGGCGATTCCGTCATCTTGCTGGGAGGATAGAGTGTTTTTAAATTGGGGTGTTGTAGGTGTTGTTGATGGTTCTTGTGCAATCATCGAAACCATCATTACGCTGGGCTTAGGTGCTGCATATTGGCCTTCGTATCCATCGTCGCTACAATTATCGTTATATTTATCGCTATCTTCACTCCACGGGCAAGGCATATAGAGTTGTAATTCTTGTCCATATTGAATTACCCATTGTTCATCAACATAATTTACACTCATTGTCCAGGGGCCATGATCACGTCGAAATGCGGATTTTTCTTCATCCTCTGCTCTACTACTCACTTTCTCAAGTGGTCGAAAATTATTATTAGGTATAGGGAGTTCGCTAAAATCTTCACCAAACGCATTGTTGGCTTCTATAAAAATTGATTTGATTGTAGCGGAGTCGTTTGAGCTAAAGGTGAAATTTGCATGACTCGCAGCGTAGTAGTTTCCTTCAACACTGCCATCGGAATAGATACACCATCTAATTGAATAGGACGAACCTACTGACACCCGATAGAATGACGCGCTTAGTGGCGATTTATCTATACAATCATTAACACCATTATATGTATCGTATTGTTCATAATAGACATTTGAGGTATAAACCCCTCCACCTCCAGATCCTGTGTAGGTTCTGTTATGACTTTGGTCGCTGGCATCTAATCCATTTGTAATATTTATTGTGGTTTCATAGACAATATCCGCTAAAAAATTATAGAGTTGAGATACATTTAGTAATCTTTCAATCGTGTAAATACCTGGGCAATCCATCCAAAAATCACCCGCTGCAGGGTAGCGGTTTACTAACGTATCGCCGCATTGGCTATTATAGTTATACGATTCGTTTCCGCTTGCGCGTACTTTCCACTTTTTAATTTCACCAGAGGAGGGAGACTTACCAACAGCTTTATAGAGGATGGGTGGAAGGTTTAGGGAAAGCTGAGCACGAGTAGGTGTTTTTGCCTTTTCAATCACAAAGTCATACTGTTCAGAATGTTGTCCGCAGGATGTTAAGCCCAAGGTAAACAGAATAAGTAGAGTACAATTTACAATGGATTTTTGAACGTTAAAAATCACCTTAATGCTCTCCTCAAATAGTGAGCTACACACATCTGAGATGTATGGAAAAAACGTTGTTCATCCGAATTGAGTTTTTCGATTAATCGGAATGATTAATCTTTTCCCTAGGTAATAAAAATGCTTTTAATGAGTTGTAAGCGTAATGTACTGGTGGAAAATTAACCATGAATTACCATGGCCTATAGGAAATTGATGGGAGCTATTGGTAATATTTATGGGTAACTATATTGCTGTGAAACAGAGTATTTGATCCATAACCCAGTTAGTTTTAGCGGCAGACTCTCCGAGTGACGGATGTGATCCACCTCCTCTCAAGTGATTAATCATATCTTCCACATGGTACCTTTGTATATGTTTTGGATTGTCAATTGAAAGTGATTGTATAGTTCCATTGCTCATTAATTGGATCGGCGTTTCTGCAAAAACAGAAAAAGTGATCTTTCCATTAGAGCCGATTATTTTTACATGATCTTCGCTCTCATGTGCTGCAAAATTCCAATAACCACTCCCTAGTATGCCGTTTTTAAATTGCCAGCATGCAGAGACTGCATCTTCCGCGCGATATAAGCTTTGTTGATTTTTAGAGATACCTTGTGTATGTGTAATCTCACCTAAAAGATATTGAAATAGATCGATGCCGTGGCTCGCTAAATCGACAAAATATCCTCCTCCAGAAATCGATGGATCAGTTCTCCAGTTTTTTCTTTTTTCCAAATCATAATTATTTGGTGGCTTGCTGAATGACCAGTGGATTTGTCGAATATGACCGATACGCTCCTCTATCAGCCACTGTTTTATCTGCTTAAAGCGGGGTAGCGAGCGACGGTAATAGGCAACAAACAGAGGCAGTTGTTTTTTGGAAAATGCGTTTAGCATTTCTAGACACTCTTGGTAGTTGAGTGCCATCGGCTTTTCTACGCAACAGGGTTTGCCTGCGTTGGCGACTTTTAGCGCATATTCTTTGTGGCTAGAGGGTGGAGTAGCGATATAGATTGCATCAACTTGTTTATCATTAATCAGCTCATCTACATTGCTATAGTATTTTTCTACACCGTGTCGCTGAGCATAGTCTTTTGCGAGTTGTTGGTTACGACGCATAACAGCGACGAGTTTTGAGCCGGCTGCTTGATAAAAAGCTGGCCCACTTTTCATTTCAGTGACTGCACCACAACCAATTATCCCCCAACCAATTTCATTCATGAATAATCAATCTCGTGAAAAGAAAAATTAGGATTATAGCGTAAGGGATAGGGGCTGTTATAACTTATATAGAATTTGAATGTTGTCCTGTTTTTTTCGTTTCAGTTCGCTTTTAAGTTCCATATCGAGTTTGACACACGTGGTATACCAATTAACCGAGCCTAAATTTTCTTTTTCTTCTGCTGTCAGTTGTTCTTCAACACATTTGGCAAGCTCCTTAAACGGAGTACCCTCTTTTCCTTCATCCTCTTTGGGAACAATATTGAGAATCGCAGTTCTTATTGCGTCATATTTCCACCTATCGATTTTCACAGGTTTTTTATTGGGTGTTGGTGTTTTACACAGAATTTTTTTGTCAGCCATTTGAATCCAGTTCCTTTAAAGCATAATACAAAGGATTTTTTTCAAAAAATGAGAGTTATAACTGATGCACTTCTGTTACGTTAGTAGTGCTAATGTCATCACTCATGGTTTATTTAAACTTTTCGTCCGTGTGCAATGATATTCCTGTTCAAAGGTACGTTTCTATTATGGGGGAAATTGATGAGATTAAAATGGGTCCTCCCAAAACATAGAAACAGAAACCTGAGCTATTAACTAAAGATAGCAGATAATTTTAAACTAGCGAGTAATTGAAGCTCAATTTAAAATAGTTGTTGAGGTTGTTATTAAGATAAATAACGCAAAAATTATAATGGATTTGGATTGTTAGTATTTTCTCGCTGATAAGTAGACAAGTGTTAATAGAGGTGGAGTTGTGTTTGATCAACTAATACAAGGTTTCGAAAATTTACCGGAAGATCTTGATCAATATCTCTTAGCCACTGAAAAGAGATTTAATAACGTCACTGCAAACACTGAGAAATCTATTATTTGGCATTCTCAATCGAACAGAAAAACTCCGTATTCTCTGGTTTATATCCATGGTTATTCTGCGACCCGCCAAGAAGTTTCTCCTCTAGTAGAAAATTTAGCTAAACGATTTAGCGCTAATGTTTTTTTTACGCGCTTATGTGGTCACGGTAGAGATGGTGCCGCGATGACCGAAATCACCTTGGAGAATTTGTGTTCAGATTTGGTTGAGGCGTATCGCATTGCCGAGCGCATTGGTGAGCGAATTATTTTCATCGCAAACTCTACCGGTGCTCCGTTGGTTACCTGGTTAGCCACAAAATTACAAGGTAACGAACTGCATGCGCTAATTTATATGTCTCCAAATTTTGGGCTTAAAAATAGAGTAACCGAGTTGTTGACTTATCCTTTTGCTCGACAAATTTTGCCAATATTCTTTGGAAAAAACTATGAATTTGAACCCAGTGGGGAGCTGCAGAAGAAATTTTGGACGACACGCTTTCCTACTATCGCACTGGTTCCAATGATGGAGGCGGTGAAAATGATTCGGCATTCTGATTTAAAAAATGTGAGGCAAGCTCTACTGATTTTGTATGCAGAGGAGGATAGCTTGCTTGATATTCGAGCAATCAAGTCGACCTTTAAACGCTTTGGCTCAAAGCAAAAAAGCATTCAAGTAATTGAAGGGACTCAGGGTAAATCCCATCATGTGTTGGCTGGACGGATTCAATCCCCTGCGACAACGGGGGTTGTGGAGCAAAAAATAGTGGATTTTCTTGAAGCTATCCGGCTATAAAAACAACAAGTTAAAATATTTGTAAGAAAAAATGAGAGAAAGTTCACACAATTCGTGTTACGAATATTGACTGGGTGTTACCTGTGTGCCATGATTGCTGAAAACGTAACACTGCGGTTGGCATTGGTGTATTTGGTCTTGTAAGGTTTTCTGCGGCCAAAGTCGTTAAACCTAAATTAATCAGATGAACCACAATTTATAGCACAATTATTTGATTTACTTAGCTATATGAAAAGTGTTTGATTCACCAACCAGGTGAACGCAAAACTTTTCATTACGCTAATCAAACCAACTGCTTGCACTCTAAACGTGCGGCCAACTGATTATTCTAGGTTAAACCTAGGCTTAATCGTAACGGTGAATTTTGTTTTAACTTAATGAGGCGAATCTAATGTTATTTAATAAAAAATCAATTCAAACTGTAGTTGCGGGAGCAGTATTAGGGTTTAGTTCTGTTGCTTCTGCGCATTTCCAAATGATTGTTCCATCAGATGATATGGTGAAGCAAACTGAATCAAAAAAACTAAATCTTGAATTGCTTTTTTGGCATCCGTACGAAGGTATTGGAATGCATATGGAAAAACCCGCGCAGTTTGGTGTGCTAGTCGATGGCAAAAAGAAAAATTTATTAGACACTTTAAAGGCGAAAAAGATAAAAGACGTCGAAGGCAATAGTTTCGATGGTTTTAAGAGCAAATACCGGTTTAAAAACCCTGGAGATCATGTTTTTTATACGGAACCCAAACCTTACTGGGAACCTTCAGAAGAAGCTTTTATTGTTCATTATACAAAAGTCATTGTTAACGCATTTGGTTTAGAGCAAGGTTGGGATGAGCCGGTTGGCTTGAAAACAGAAATAGTTCCACTAACTCGCCCATACGGATTGTATGCAGGTAATGTTTTCCAAGGGGTTGTTATGGTGAATGGTAAACCTGTACCAGGATCAGAAGTGGAAGTGGAATATTATAATGAGGACGGTAGCTTAAAACCTGTTGCTGACCCAATGATTACACAAGTTGTGAAAGCCGATTCTAACGGTGTATTTACTTATGCTATGCCTAAAGCCGGTTGGTGGGGTTTTGCCGCGCTTAATGAAGATGAAAAAACGATGCAGCATGAAGGCAAAGATTATCCTGTTGAAATTGGTGCAGTGCTTTGGGTAAAAACTCACGACATGAAATAATTTCTTATTAATGTAAAAGAAAAAAGCGTGGATATTAGCTCCGCGCTTTTTTTTGTGGGCAGAAAATGATTCGGGATTTTTAGTTTAGTGAGAATGTCCATCATCATCGTGTCCATGTGAATGCGCATGAATACCTCCGGTAACCGACATTGTTTCTCCAGTGGTTGTCATTGTCAGTTTACCATTTTTTACGCCACGAATGCTGGTTAATTGATTTGCCAACTTCTCTAGCAGATGAGCTTTGCCTTGCACAACTAGCACTTCTAAACAGTTGTTATGATCCAGGTGAACGTGGAGGACGGATTTAATTTCACCGGTAAATGAGTGTTGTAAGTGGGTGAGATTGGCGGATAGATCGCGAATGTGGTGATCGTAGACCATTGTAATTGTGCCGACCGTTTCTTGATCGGATTCCCACTCCTCTTCCACCATATTGTTACGAATCATATCGCGTATGGCTTCTGAGCGATTGCTATACCCTTTTTTAGTTATAAGCTTATCAAAGTGTTCTAGTAAATCGCTGTCAATTGATACACCAAATCTTACTAAATCAGACATGTTCGGATCTGCCTCGTTGTAATGTTTTACTTAACCTTGTTAATTCAATAAATTATTAGGGAAGGTTGTAATTTATCCAATATTGTCGACTGTACTACAATATTCATCATTTAATCGTAACACTAATTGACTTGGTGGTGTTACGACTTTATGATGTGTCATACAAAACTTATTTTCATCATACTAAACTGGTGAACCAAATGATTTCAATAGACAAAATCGTAAATCGTGTGAATACTAAGACTCTCTATTTGAGTTTTGGGCTTGTTATTTTTCTCCTCTTTTCTCTCAATTCTTATGCTCATAAAGTAAACATGTTTGCTTATGGTGAAGGTGAGCAAGTGTTTCTTGAAGGCTATTTTGCTGATGGCAAAAAAGCACAAAACAGCGAAGTTGTTGTTGTGGATGATGCCGGCAAAGAGATCGCTCGTGGCACAACGGATGATCAAGGCCAATTTTCATTTGAGTATCCTAGCGGTACTGATTTAGTAATAACACTTGATGCTGGGATGGGGCACAAAACTGAGTATAAAATAACCGAATCTGAGTTAAGTGATGACGAGGATAGCGGTGAAGAAGAGTCATCCTCTTCATCAGCGAAGAATGAACAAGTGCCTGCGCAAATGAGTAATGCAGCACCTATGATTGATACAAAGCTCATGCGAACTGAAATTGAAAAGGCAGTTGGTAAAGCGATTAAGCCGTTAATGCGAGAAATCTCCGAAATGCGTGAAGAGAAATCGTTTGCTGAAATTATTGGTGGCATTGGCTTTATTTTCGGTGGGCTTGGAATTTTTATGTATTACAAAGCACGCAAGATGGAACAAAAGTCAGAGTGATCGTTAGCGCTTGGATTCATACAGGTTCAGCGGTTTAAGTCGATAGAATAAAAATATTAATACGTAATCTTTTAGGAGTTCATCTGCATGCACATATCTGATGGAATATTGTCCGCTCCAGTTCTAGCTGCTGGTTTTGTCGGCACTGTCGCAATGGCCGCATATACTATGCGCAAGATGGACATGGATGATATCCCGAAGATATCGGTTATCACATCAGTATTTTTTGTCGCTTCACTGATTCATGTACCGGTCGGGCCGAGTAGTGCGCATCTCATATTAAATGGCTTGGTTGGTATAGTGCTGGGGATGCGGGCATTCCCGGCGATAATGCTCGGGATAGTGTTGCAGACCATATTATTTGGTCACGGTGGGGTAACGGTTATTGGAGTCAATAGCGTTATGCTTGGTGGCGGTGGCTTGATGGCTTATTTTGTTTGGCAGTTGCGGCACAAATTTAATGTGAAGAAAAGAGAGGTTGTGTTTGGAGCGCTGGCTGGTGCTACGGGCATACTTGCATCAGGTGTGATTCTGGCAATTGCACTTGTGACTACTGGTGAAGAGTTTATGGTGTCTGCAGGTTATATACTAGCGGCACATTTTCCTATCGCCATTGTTGAAGCAATTGTTGTTGGTGCATGTGCGGGTTTTTTGTTGAAAGTAAAACCCGATACCTTGGCAGGGCATGTTGCTGTTTTTAATCCACCACCTAAAGAAACAATTGAGCCAAAAGAAAAATAGAGTCGGAAAAAATAGAAGAAGCAGCAATTTTGCGCACGGTTTAAGGGAGTAAATATGCCATTAGATATTGATCGTTTTTCACATGTGGAGTCGCCATTTCAGCGCTGGGATCCGCGTGTAAAAATATTTTCTCTTGGCCTGTTTGTGTTCGGTGTGGCAGTGTTAAAAACATTGCCCGCAGCACTTCTCGCGTTTTTTCTTGCGGTCTACTTTATTCGTTTGAGTGGTTTACCCTTCGATTTTATCTACAATGGCATGAAGTGGATTGTATTCTTTCTCTTGCCGTTTTTTATTATTCTGCCCTTGAGTTATCCCGGTGAAGCCGCCTTTCACATCCTCGGTATTGGATTTGTGTGGGATGGATTTCGCCTGGCAACATTAATCATTATAAAAGCGACATCGATTGTGTTGACTTCGTTTGCCATTTTTGGCTCTGCGCGATTTGATGTTTCTATGATTGCCTTGCAACATTTGAAAATTCCGAAAATTTTGGTGCAAATGCTGCTATTTACCTATCGATATACTTTTGTTTTTATCGAAGAGATGCGTCGTATGCAGATAGCCATGAAGGTTCGTGGATTTGTGATGAAATCTGATGTGAATACATTAAAGGTAATGGGTAACTTTGTGGGAACATTGCTGGTTCGCAGCTTTGAGCGATCAGAGCGAGTGTATAAAGCGATGCTGTCTAAAGGGTATCAAGGTGAATTACACAGCATGGTGCGATTTCAATCGGATAAAAGTGATTTTATAAAATCTGGCCTGGTATTAGTGGCCGCCGTGCTCTTATTAACACTCGATTTTTCTGGAGCATTCACACCGGCGGTTAAGGGCTGGTTCTAACTTTGTTAAGCAATCAGTAGATTGTAACTAAGCTTTGTACGGGCCTGAAGGGGGCATTGTGACTGATAAAATAGCAATAAAAGCAGACGACGTATATTTTACCTATCCTGATGGACATGCAGTCTTAAAAGGCTTGTCATGTGAAATTAAACATGGGGAAAAGGTTGCGCTTATCGGCCCCAATGGTGCGGGAAAATCGACTTTTATGAGTTTGCTTAATGGTGTCTCCCTGGCATCGAGCGGCAAGGTTGTGATTAATGGAGCTGAAGTCAGCAAAGAAAATTTGATCTCTATTCGGAAACAGGTTGGGATTGTATTCCAAGACCCTGACGATCAACTATTTTGCCCAACAGTTTATGATGACGTTGCCTTTGGGCCGTTAAATTTGGGTTTGTCTCATGAAGAGGTGGATGCTCGGGTTAAGGAATCTCTTAGCGTTGTTGGGTTAGAAGGTTTTGATGAGCGTTCTTCATACCATCTCTCTTTTGGTGAAAGAAAACGACTTGCATTAGCCACGGTACTTTCTTATCAGCCTGATATTTTGGTATTTGATGAGCCTTCAACCAACATGGACCCTTTAAATCGGCGAAAACTTATTAATTGGTTGAAAGAATCTGACAAAACAGTTCTGCTTTGCACGCACGATCTCGATATTGCATTGGAGGTTTGTGATCGCTGCCTTTTATTGACAGATGGAGAAATTGTAGCGAACGATGCTGCATCGAAAGTCTTGTATGATAGAAAATTGCTTGAAGATAATAAGTTGGAGTTGCCTCTCGCCTTAATGACTCACGAATTGTTGCACGATATTCTTCATGAAAAAGATATGGATGATGAGCACCGTTTTATTATTGGTGAGTTTCTTCATGCCCATCGTCACGCGCATGGGCCAGATGGACATTTACATTTTCATTTGCACGCTCATCCGCATGAACACGAGCATTTGCATGAAAAAGCGGGTGAAGAGCATACACATCATTTAGATCATAGTCATGGTGATGATCATCACCATCATGATGGTGTGCCGCACTCACACGGCGAGGGTGAGCATTCGCATAGTCATCATAGTCATGGCCACACACATAATGACCATACGCACTCTCACGATGGTGATCATACGCATACCCATGATCATTCACACGACGATGAAAAGTCTACAAAGAAGTGATTTAAGGGTGCCTCCGGTTGTGATTTAAAGTGATGATGGCAAGGCAAAATCAAACGAAAAAGCGCAGTTTACTGCAGTAAATGAGCATTTTGAGTTTGGTTTTCCTCGGTGCCCTTTAGGGTAAACACAGCCAGCGCGCTATAAATCAATTTTTGGAGGTGCCCTTAAAATAGTTCAACGTTACCCGGTGTGGAAGACGGTTCTTCGTTTTTCGATTGGGTAGCGCTTTGCGAATCAGACAATAATTCATATTGTTCTTCAACCAGTTTTTCCAGTTGAGAAATTAGCATAGTAAATGAAGTTGTTAGATCTTCATTAGCATTGTTATTTTCGTTGCTTTTTGATATTGCCGTTTCTATACAATCAAGTATGTACTCTTCCTGATCAGACTCTAAGCCCATACCGGGTAGGCTTAAGCTAAGGCCATCAAGCATTTCACGAAGAATTTGATGGCTACTCTTGGAATTTTCCCGGAGCGAATAATTTAGCATCTGAATTGCTTCTTTAATATTCTGAAATGAACTATTGAGCGCTATAGCGTGAGATTTGATTGTGTCTTCAACATTCTGTGCGCGAATTTTGGAGTCCAATGGCCCAAGAATCGCGGGCATAAGATCTTTTATACGACCATATTTTTCTCGATCTTCGATTGGCATATTCTTGATGAGAATAGATATATTGGGAAAATTTATCTGTGTTCGACAGCTGAAATCATTAAATCTATTGTTATTGCGAAGCTTTTTTAGAAGCTCAAGCTCTAACGGAGATATTGTTCCTGTGGAGGTGAAGTGTGAGTACTCTTCGCGCTTTTTAATCAGTAGGGAACAATGTAGGCCTAAAGACTCAGTATACTTTAATGTGTAATCAGCCAGTTCTTCAATAGATTTTAATATATAGCTCTGCTCGATAAGTTGAATGATTTGTCCTAATTCGCTGGAGCCAGTCATTGCTATATGTGCAGTATTTTTTGCGGCTTCAACTTCCTTCAACAATGACTTTTGTTGATCATCGTAACGAAGCAGGACATTGATTTTAGCGACTAAGTTAGCGGACTCAAATGGTTTGGTTAAATAATCATCAGCGCCAACATCAAAGCCTTGCATTCGTTCTTGCATCGAGCTGCGACCAGAAAGAAACACCACTGGGATGCTTTTTGTTTCTGGCAGCTGTTTTAGTTTTTCACAGACTTCATATCCGGTTAGCCCGGGCATTTCCACATCTAACAAAATAATGTTTGGCTGATCACGCATGGCAAACGCAATTCCTTGTTCACCATTGTAGGCAGAAGTGGTTTCAAATTGTTCGTCTAATGCACGATGAATAAATTTATGACTGATGTTGTCATCATCGATAGCAAGAATTTTTATTTGTTCTGCCATTTTGGGTCCTGAGCTGTCGCAGATTTGCTAACGTTCTCGGCAGAAAGAGAAAAATTCTTGATAACAATTGGGGCTTATTTTGGGTAAAGTGGATACGGCTTAAATTGTTGAAATATAATACAAAGTAATGGGTAAAAAACGTGGTTTTTTTGAGCTTTTTATTAGATGGATGCCACTCTGGTCTCAGCTTTTTGTACCCAGCGTTTAATGCGATTAGAATCCCCAAATTTACTGAGCTTGCCCCAGGAATTGAGTAGAACAATTATCATTGGCCGATTGCCAATGGTTGTTTCCATGATTAAACAATGGCCAGCATCCGCGATGTAGCCGGTTTTGCTTAAGCTAATATCCCAATTTTTACGACGTACTAAACGATTGGTATTAAAAAACTCCACTTTCCATCCGGCACGTTGATCGGTGACATAGCTTTTCCCTAAGGTGCTAAGTTCCTGAATTAAAGAGTATTTACTTGCAGCGCTCACTAGTTTAACAAGATCTCTTGCGGTTGAAACATTTTTGCTATGTAGCCCTGTGGAGTCTCTGAATTTTGTTTGTAACATGCCTAATGATGTTGCTTTCTTGTTCATTGCGGCGATAAATGCGTCGTGCCCACCGGGATAAGTGCGGGCTAGTGCTTTGGCGGCTCTATTTTCTGATGCGGCTAGGGCAATTTTTAGCATATCGCCACGGGTGAGTATGGTTCCGTAGCTTAATCGTGATTTGGAACCGCGTAAACGATCACGATCTTTGCGCTTTATGCGGATTTTTTCATTCAGGTCCAGTTTAGCATCGAGAATTACCATTGCTGTCATCACTTTAGTGAGTGATGCAATAGGCATAGTTTTGTTAGCTTCTTTATCGTAGAGAATAAAGTCGTCAGATTTATCGTAAATCAGAGCCGAGCTGGAACGCAGGAATAACTTGTTTGGATTGAGATGGTCTTTAAGAATTTCAGCTGAAACGAGTTTTTCCGTATTATCGGTTTTAGATTGCGCAACCCGTAGAAGATGATTTTGATCGGCTTCAGCCCATGTTGAAGATGAGATGAGTGATGCGATTAAAGCGAAGCTGCAAAGGATTAATTTGATCATTTTCGATAGTATCTTGTTAAATGGTAAAGTAATAACACTTATTTTTCTCATCTGCATTTGCGGTACATTAAATCAGATGTAAAGACAAAAATAGATTTTGCAAAAAGTGTGCTGGTACGGGTTACTATTTGCCCTTATATTACATGAAATATTGACTATTCTCTAACAGGTTCTTAGCGCCGATCGTGAAAATCCTACTGCTTTCCCCATATCACGCACATAGTCACAAACGTTGGTGCGAAGGGTTGATACGTTATTTTTCGGAACATAAGTGGCATCTTTTAACACTACCTCCTCGATTTTTTAACTGGAGAATTCGGGGTAATAGCCTCACTTGGGCGACTGAAGAAAGAGAAGCTCTAAACCAAAACTATGATCTTGTTGTAGCAACTTCAATGACTGACCTTAATGGTCTCTATGGATTTATTCCCAATTTGCAGTCTATTCCTTCTATCCTCTATTTTCATGAGAACCAGTTTGCTTATCCGTTAACGACTGAAGCGAGAGAGAATATCGAGCCAAAGCTGGTGCCGGTTTACGCTGCGTTATGTGCTGATAAACTCTGCTTTAATTCACAATATAATTACCAAACATTCTTTCAGGGCCTTCGGGACTTAATGGCAAGGCTGCCCGATGGGGTTCCCCAGGATCTTTGTCGGCAACTCGAAAAAAAATCAATAGTTTTGCCAGTTCCATTAGTATCGCCTGACGCAGATAAGAGCGGCTACAAGCGAACAAAGTTCACGATTGTTTGGAATCACCGTTGGGAATACGATAAATGGCCTGAGAGTTTTTTTAAGGCGTTGCTGCTCCTCAAAAATAGAAGGTTAGATTTTCAAGTACATGTAATAGGGCAACAGTTTAGAAAAATGCCTGACATTTTTGAATCAGCCAAACAGGATCTTGCTGAATATATTGTCTCCTGGGGAAGGGTTGAGGATGAAGGTGATTATCAGAAGATTTTGCGTGAATCGCATGTGGTTGTTTCAACAGCGCTGCATGATTTTCAGGGGTTGTCAGTTTTAGAGGCGGTGATGAATGGTGCTATACCTGTAGTTCCTGCGCGACTTTCCTATGTTGAATTGTTTGACGAAGAATATTGTTATAAATCGTATTCAGAAGATCTTAGTGAGCAATCGATAGTATTGGCAGACAGGCTAAATGAACTAATTGAGCTGTATAATGACGATTGTTTACCTTCAGTACCGGATCTATCACCGTTGAGTTGGGAAAGCTTAAAAGAATCCTATCGTAGCGCTATGGAAAGTGTTACTTCTTAATCTCTCTATGTATAATTACACTGCTTGAAAACCTCATCAGGTTTGTCGCTACCATGATCGGCGGGGAACTTTAGACTAAAGTGTGAACAAATTTCACTATATATGGCCAATTCGAAACAAAATAACCTTCGGATAAACGATAATTTTGTGCTTTCAAAGACGCATTTTGTCAACGGGAATAATTGCGTGCCACCATACCCTGATCATCTCAGCAAAGCGATGTTTGGCTTGGGATGTTTTTGGGGGGCTGAAAAAGTTTTTTGGCAATTACACGGTGTTTATGTCACTGCGGTAGGTTATGCCGCCGGCCATACAGAAAATCCCACCTATAAAGAAGTTTGTACTGGTAAAACTGGGCATAATGAAGTTGTGCTGGTTGTTTACAATGCGGAAATTATCCCCTATTCGATGTTGTTAAACACTTTTTGGGAAGCACATGATCCCACTCAGGGGATGCGCCAAGGCTACGATGTAGGGCCGCAATATCGCTCGGGCATATACTGTTTCACTCGTGAGCAATATGATGTTGCGCAACGTTCTAAAGAAAGTTATCAGCAATTAATTCGTGAAGCTGGACATGGTGATATCACCACCGAAATTGTTCCAGCCCCTACATTTTATTACGCCGAAGATTATCACCAGCAATATCTGGCGAAAAATCCTGAAGGTTATTGTGGGGTTGGTGGCTTAGGTATCGCAAGTGATGCAAAACCCAAGGCTCGATTGAAATAAACCCTAACGTTGCATAAGATATCGGAATTAAAAGCTTATAGAGCAAGTATAGTAGCGTTTTCGCGCTGGTTTTCTGGTTTGAGCTTAGTCGCTCTAAGTGAAATTTAGAAAATCAGCGTGAAAACGTTAATATGCTGCTATAGAAGCAGCAACGCGGTTTTCAATCGAAATTTTATGCAACGTTAGGGTAAAGATAGCGTAAATCCAAGATGTAAGGATGAGAAAAATGGAATTTCAAGAGATTATTAGTTTTTGGTACGGCGATTCGGTAAAGCCACTTTGGTTTAACTCAACAACTGAATTTGACCAGACATTAAAAGAACGTTTCGAAACCACTTATCTTGCCGCGCGAAATGGTAAGTTGGATGATTGGAAAGATAGCGGATTGGGGCTTCTCGCACTGGTGATTTTATACGATCAAATTCCTTTAAATATATACCGTGGCAATGCAAAGGGTTTTGAAACAGAAGCTTTAGCGCGTGATATGGCAGAGATTGCGATAAAAAATGGTTGGGATAAAACATTGAGTCGGGAACAACAAGCGTTTCTTTACATGCCTTTTATGCATAGTGAAAACCTGGATGATCAGGACCGAGGTATTGCATTTTTTGAGGCGGCAGGTCTAACAGAAAATGCTAAATTTGCGCATCATCACCGTGCGATTATTGAGCGGTTCGGACGATTTCCCCATCGCAACACAATACTAGGTAGAGAGAGTAGCGAAGCTGAGTTAGCGTATTTAAACTCGGGAGAGGCGTTTTTAGGATGACGAAAAAAGTAATTATACTGCGCCATGTGGATTGTGAAGGGCCGGGATATTTACTGGAAGTTTTAACGCGAAAGAAACTTCCATTTGAAATTGTAAAAATCGATGAAGGAGAATCTGTACCTGAATCGACAGCTGATATGTTAGCGCTTGTCTCTATGGGTGGTAGCATGAGTGCCAATGATAATTTACCTTGGATTGCAGCCGAGCTTACATTAATACGAAATGCAATCGATCAAGGTTTGCCTGTTCTTGGCCACTGTCTTGGTGGGCAATTTATTGCAAAGGCGTTAGGTGCGCAAATAACAGCAAACCCAGTGCGCGAAATCGGTTGGTTTGATGTTAGAAGCTCAGATAATAGTGAGGCACATCGATGGTTAGCCGAACTGCCGGAAAAATTCGAAGTATTTCATTGGCACGGTGAAACATTTTCTACACCGAAACGTGGGGAAAATATTTTGAGCAGTGAACATTGTGAAAACCAGTGTTTCGCGTTTGATAATGTGCTTGGTTTTCAATGCCATATTGAAATGACTCAAGAGTTAGTTGAAGAGTGGGCGCGGCGATTTAAAAATGAAATCAATCCAGAGAGTGAAACGGAACAATCCGCAGAATTGCTTGTTGTTAATTTACAATCACGTATTGATAACTTAAATAGAATTGCAGATAAGATTTATGAACGATGGATTTCAACTTTTTAATCGAAATTTATGCAATGTTAGAGTTAAGAGAGCCTCAGGTTGTGATTGAGAGTGATGATAGAAAGGCAAAATCAAATAAAAAAGCGCACAGCCTCGGAAAAGTACAGTTAGAAAAAATGTCGAGTTTACTGCAGTAAATGGAGTATTTTGAGTTTAGTTCTCCTCGGTACACCCTTAACAATAACGAAAATACCAAAGACTAATTGGGAGAAAAAAGTGCCTATAATTATTTTATTTTTAATTTTGGCTTTGTTAACAGCCTGTGATTCAGCAAATGAAACGACTATAAAAATAGCTGGTGATAAACAAGCCGCAGCGGCGCTTTCTATAGCACGTGCTAACGGCTGTATGAACTGCCATAATGTGAATAATTCGATTATTGGTCCTGCTTGGTCGCTGGTTTCTGAGCGATATAAAGATTCTCCTGATGCCAAAGAATATTTAATAGATAAAATAAAACATGGGGGTGATGGAGCATGGAACAATATAACGGGTGGGGCAAAAATGCCAGCGCATGAATCTCGTGTATCTCATGCGCACATTGAACAAATTGTTGATTTTATACTTACACTAAAGAAATAATTTATGAATATATATCTTGTCATATCTGCATTGGGTCAGGATAAACCTGGCATTGTTAAAGAGCTTTCAAAAACCATCTTGGATAACGGTGGGAATGTTAATGATAGCCGTATGTCTGTACTGGGAGATGAGTTTGCCTTGGTGATGATGGTAAATGGGTCTGAGGAGGTCATTGCGCAAATCGAGGCATCGTTAAAAGACCTGCAAGAGTCGGTGGGTTTAACAATTATCTGTAAGCGGACTGCTAATCGAAATATTAAAGAGAAACGACTGCCTTACCATGTGAGTATTGTGGCAATGGATAATCCGGGTATTGTTCACGATGTAACAGACTATTTATTAGAGAAGAATGTGAATGTTGAGGAATTGAGTACTAGCACTTATTCCGCACCACACACTGGCACAGTCATGTTCGCGCTAGATTTGAATGTTAGCTTGCCTAGTGATGTGAACATATCTAACTTTAAAATCGATTTTCTAAATTTTTGTGATGAATTAAATTTAGATACAGCTGTAGAGCCATTGAGTTAGCAGCGCGTCTTACTTTAGTGTATTAGCCTGCATGTTAAGCAGGCTGATCGCTAAAGGTTATTGTTGTTCCCTTTCTTTTTTCGATAATCTAATTGCCAAAACAATCGGCAATACGATAACGAAGAAAATGGCTGATCCAACAACTAAGTTTGACGATATGCCTTCAACGTCTGAAATGTTGATCAAAAAATATATGACAGCAATTGTCAAACTTACCCAAATTGCCATTTGCTTTAAATCTTTCATTGTTCTCTCTTTAAAATATATCGTAGTTAAAATCGATGAAAACATAATCAAACGTTCTTTGATAAGTAGTTATTCGTGCCTTTGAATCCGCAGGCATTCTAACCATGACTATTCTACCTTAAAAATGCAGCAATTCAATTTTTAGGGTTCATATGTCGATACGCTAAGACAAAACAATATGTTATTAGTGGCATACTGGCTTTGGCTGCGCGTACTTCCTACTGCTTGCTGAGGTCGCAACCCTATGAGGCTAATCCTTAATCCTAGATTAATCAGTTGAACCACAATTTATAGCACAATCATTTGATTTACTTAGCTATATGAAAAGTGTTTGATTCACCAACCAGGTGAACGCAAAACTTTTCATTACGCTAATCAAACCAACTGCTTGCACTCTAAACGTGCGGCCAGCTGATTATTCTAGGTTAATATAGGGCAAATATATTTGATTATCATATGCTTAATTTCCATACTATATTTAATGTTTAAGCAGTCTCACAAACAGCACGTCAAAAACATTGCTCAGTTTCGTAGGCGATCAATTTTTTGGTCAGCTATCGCCATATCACTCATGTTTAGTATGGCAATGTGGAGTTACACTTACGTAAATCGCTTAAAAGCTGATTTGGGGAGTTTTGTCAGCAATTACCAAATCCATACGCCCTTATTGAACACCTTGACGAAAAATGTACATGAATTAGAATGGCTAATTGAAGAAATATCGACGGAAAAAGACCCCAGTCGATTACAAAATTTACAAATGAAGTATCAGCAAGTTTTCTTTAGCGTTGGTACTACCATAGAGCAATTGGGGAACGAAACTCTACTGGAGAATGAAAAACGCGTTATTGATGAATTTAAAGAATTATTCAAACAATCAGCCCAGTCGTACCAAAAAAATCTCGCTAATATGAAAGAAGGTGGGATTGGGTTATCCAAATCCTACTCGGAAATGATAGTTTTCTATGATTCATTTCTTGAAAAGTTAGAGTCTCTTATGATTGTTGAGCGTAAGAATAATCAATCTATCGCAGAAGAGCTTAAGTCAGAAACAGATCAATTCCTGTTTGTCTCAATTATTATCTCCAGCATATCTCTGCTTATTGTTATTCTCATTGCCATCCGAATTCTGAGATTTTCCTATAATCAAAAAAGTAAGCTGCTTGTCGCATTAGATGATGTTGATGAGTCGTATAACAAGCTGGAGGTGTTTCGAAAAGAGTTGGAGAGTGCAAATAAAATTCGCATGGAGTTTATTGCTAATATGAGTCACGAGTTGCGCACACCGATGACTTCAATAAAAGGTGCGTTAGGGATATTAAATAGCGATATGATTGCAGGGATTCCCGCCGAGGCTCAAAATTTATGTCAAATTGCGGATGATAAGGCGGATCATTTGATGGCGCTTATTACTGATGTACTCGATTTTTCAAAAATAGAGGCGGGTGATCTTAAGCTGGAAAATAAGGCGTTTGATCCAAGGCAAGCTTTCAATCACAATATAGAAACTTATATGAATCGTGCGAAAAATAAAAACATCGCATTCAAAACTGTGTTTGATCACTTAATGCCAGAAACAATTTGCTCCGACGTCAGTTGTTTAAATCAAATACTCAATCAGTTATTGAGTAATGCGGTGAAATTTACCGAGCGAGGGGCTATTGAGCTTGAATTTGTCTATCTCAGTCGTGAAAGGCAGCTCAAGGTTTTTATTGTGGATTCAGGGATCGGCTTGTCAGATGAGGCGAGTTCACATCTGTTTGAATATTTTGTTCAGGGGGATGGCTCATCGACACGCAAGCATGGAGGAACAGGTTTGGGCTTGGCGATTTGTAAACGCTTAGTTGATGCGATGGGTGGTGAAATTGGCGCAGAGAATAATGGCAATGGTCGCGGTAGTACTTTTTGGTTTACCGTTGCTACTGTTGAAGAGGTGAAAGCTGCTTAAACCGAGAAAAATCAGTTGGTCCACGTTTTATAGCGCAAGCACTTGATTCGTCTCGCCTAAGGCGTCTGCTGTTGGTGCTCTCTAAAATCGCGTCCAACTAATCTTCTCGGTTAAACTAATCTTTATCAGCAATTTATTGGTCTCAGTACGCTAGTCAAAACTATGCACTTTAGTGCAAGGCTTTAGCTGCTACACATTTGTGCTATCCTTGATTCTATGAGTGAACAGAG
>Ga0316204_10004243_pt1 | contig 26259 bp, 21 predicted proteins | sample 6monrhotite_MG_2_FD_205661 | JGI IMG/M metagenome (GOLD analysis project Ga0316204, IMG submission 205661) | Microbial mat bacterial communities from mineral coupon in-situ incubated in ocean water Damariscotta River, Maine, United States -... | ecosystem: Environmental > Aquatic > Marine >...
TAACGCTAGTTTCAATCCACGCGCCCGTGAAGGGCACGACAGCTAAGAGTTTCCATGCTGCAGCAACCACAGCTGGTTTCAATCCACGCGCCCGTGAAGGGCACGACTTAACAACTTGGTCGTAATCCTCAACCGTTGAAGTTTCAATCCACGCGCCCGTGAAGGGCACGACCTTAAGTTGCTCCACTTACCTTGTTTACTGTCATGAGTTTCAATCCACGCGCCCGTGAAGGGCACGACGTATTGCTGGTGGTTTGGATGTACCCCAGATAATGGTTTCAATCCACGCGCCCGTGAAGGGCACGACACAGAAACAAGCGTGCCGAAATGTGGGGGCTAATGTTTCAATCCACGCGCCCGTGAAGGGCACGACGCGTCGTTGATATCGGTTGTGCCGCTATCAATTGGTTTCAATCCACGCGCCCGTGAAGGGCACGACAAAATATATGCGTTCAGGACCATCGACGGTCAGTGGTTTCAATCCACGCGCCCGTGAAGGGCACGACGGGCAGCGCCCCACCCGCCACGCAGTCAACGGCAATGTTTCAATCCACGCGCCCGTGAAGGGCACGACGCAATGTAGCTGTTTGCCCAGCGTTAACGCCCTCGTTTCAATCCACGCGCCCGTGAAGGGCACGACGCTTGGCTGCGTTTTTCGCGCTCTGGAACGCGGTGTTTCAATCCACGCGCCCGTGAAGGGCACGACGTGATATCGTACACCGGTTGGGTATGAGTCGTTTGTTTCAATCCACGCGCCCGTGAAGGGCACGACTAACCATGCTTAATAGTATGAACGAATCTCAACGAGTTTCAATCCACGCGCCCGTGAAGGGCACGACGTTTAATGCGGTTTCATTCGTGTTCATTATTGTGGTTTCAATCCACGCGCCCGTGAAGGGCACGACCATCATCAAACGCCTGGACCATCTTAAATCGTCGGTTTCAATCCACGCGCCCGTGAAGGGCACGACGTATCAGCCAAAGACGCATGTGGTCCATTAGTCGGTTTCAATCCACGCGCCCGTGAAGGGCACGACCGCCGAATTCTAACTTCCTAATTTTTAAAGAGCAATTGCTGATTATCCGCTAACCTAATCTTGTTAAGGTAAATAATACTCATGAATATAGCCAATCTGTATAATTCATCTTTTATATCATTGTCTTAGCTCCCCGCTAACCTCTATAGGTTTTAATGAGAGCCAAGGGTTAGCGATTAAAGAATTAATGCATCGCGAATGGGGTCAACAGTGGATTTTGCACCGACGTGTTCGACTTTTTGCCTGCCTTTTTTTCCAAGAAAATAAAATCGCAGGCTATCTTCCTCTGGTGAATAAATATCCATGAGTTTGTTTTTTAGAACAGTAAATTGCCCGGGGTCGACTTCGCATTCAAACACCGAATTTTGTACCCGCATCCCATAATCCTGGCAGGTTTTTGCAATATTTCGTAGACGTCGCCGGCCATCTTTTGTTAATACGCTCACATCGTAGGTAATCAAAACTAACATGATTATTTCACCAAATAAGGGGGGTAGTATTCCGTGTCGCCCCGAACATGCCGTGCCAATAACATCGCCTGACAATGGGGCAATAAACCCACCGGCACCTGTTCCTCCAAATAAGGGTGCATTATTTCCGTTTGTTTTCGCTCTTGCCAGGCAATGAGTAAATTTTTTCTCGCCTCGTCTGTCAAGCGCACGGCGCCGCTTGCCTCGGATACAAAATCATTCAATTTGACCTGCTGGCGATTTATCAGGGTAAGCACAAATCGATCAGCCCATGAGGCGCGAAACTCTTCTAACAAATCCAGTGCCAGGCTTAATCGACCCGGCCGGTCCTGATGCAGGAAACCGACGTAGGGATCAAGCCCTACCCCCTGCAATGCTGAGGCGCATTCATGGGTTATTAAGGTATAAGCAAATGATAGCAAGGCATTGACGGGATCGGTAGGTGGCCGACGTACACGGCCACCAAAGGCAAAACCGCTACCGCGTAATAATTCGTTGAAAATGCCAAAATAGTGGTTGGCCGCATCACCTTCGATGCCCATTGCCTCGGGTACCGTCGTGGCGTTACGGGCGCGGCGCAAGCTGGTTGACAGGTGATCAACCACGGCTTGTATGGACGTGTTTGCACCATGATTGCGTATTTCCCGCATTAGCACGGAGCGGCCATTGGCAATTTTTGCAGCGACCATCAGCCGAGCAATTGAAACGGATTTTTCTTCTTCGTCTGCCCACCGGTATTGAGCACGCCGTAATAATACATTGCCTGTTTGTTTTCCTTGTACTCGCGCTAAAAAGCGTCCGTATTCAGTGTAAAACGAAAGCCCAATACTTTGCTCGCCACAATAGCCCATCAAGAAGGGTGAAACCGTCACTTGACCAAAGCACAGAATATTACTAACGGTTAAGGCAGGGAATTGGCCCAGTTTGTTTTTTTCCTGCTTAACCACGATTGTCTCCCGCTCTTTATGCAAATAGCTCCCCTGGCGAGTGATATAAAGTGTGTTTAGGAGTTTTTTCATTCTTTCTCTTCAAACAGGTTGTTAATGTATTGAGCTGAGTGGTCTTTCCTAAAAGTGTCTGGCTCACATAAATCAATTAATGAGCAGGCCCGACATCGTTTGACTTTATCGGTGGGTGGCGGGGTTTTACCCGTAGCCAGTATATTGTGCGCGGCATTAATTGCTGCCACTGTTGTGGCGCGCAATGCGTCATTTATTAATACGGATTCACGCTTGCGTACCTCCCAATACCAGATGGCACCTTCGGTGACCTGGGTATTACGCATTTCTTCAATGCACAATGCTTGTGCGCAGACTTGTACACGATCCCAGTCCTCTATCTTCGGTTTGCCACGCTTATATTCCACGGGAAAATAGATGGGTGGCTCAGTCTGTTCAATTTCCAGCAGGTCCATTTTACCGGTGAGTTTGTACTGCGCTGATGTCAGCATGACACTGCGCTCATACCGAGTGCTTCGCCGCTGCTCGGCAACACCGGAATCCACACGTTCATGAAGAATGTTACCTTCTGCGGTAAAGCGGTTATCTGCCCACACCTGCTCAACATGAATTAATGCGAACTGGCGCGGGCAAAAAGTGTAGTGCTGTAGTGCCGAAATCATTAGGGTTCGCGTGTCATCGCTCATTGTTTGCGGTCTTTATCGTGGTCTTCTAACAGCGCTTGTTGTTCCAGTAACTTGTCAAAGTCTGACTTGAACAGCCCATCCTGAACGATGCGATATTTTTCAAATTCACTTTCCGCAAAGTCCTTGGCTATTTGGGCCGTCACTTTTCCCGCATCTTGTAATATTTCACGTTCATCAAATTCAAGAAACAGGTCAAGCCGTTTGCTCCAATCTTCCATCGTCATCGGGATGTTTCGTTTGGCGCGCGCTTCTGCCAGATCAAGATAGGCATTGACAATTCGACCCAATGATTCCAGCTCATCTTTGTTCAAGTAGTTCTTGGCAATGCTAACGTCGGTTTTTACGATTTTACCGTTGGGCGCATTACCCCAAGACGTCAGCCCCATATGTGCTTTCTCACTATCTGCACGTTGCATAATCAGCTCAGCTGCTGTATGGCCGTGTATGCCAAAATGAAGTTTGTTCTGAACCTTGGCAAAGAAGCGTTGAGTGGCATCAGCATCTTTGTTGTAATCCAGACTAGTCGCATAAATATCGGTAATTTTCTGATAGAACAGACGCTCGCTAAGCCGGATTTCACGAATGTCGGCCAGCAGTCTTTCAAAATAGTCTTTGCCCAGAAAAGCACCATTTTCCAAACGTTTGTTATCCAGCACATAACCCTTGATAGCGAATTCACGCAGCACTTGGGTTGCCCACTGGCGGAATTGGGTAGCACGTTTGGAATTGACCCGATATCCGACGGAGATAATGGCATCAAGATTGTAGAATTGTGTCAGGTATTTTTTCCCGTCTGAGGCAGTTATCCGGAATTTCCGGATAACTGAATCTTCCTGCAACTCACTGTCTTTGAATATGTTTCGTAAATGTTCGCTGACCGTGCGCACATCCACGCCGAATAGCTCAGCAATCAACTTTTGTGACAACCAGACAGTTTCATTTTCGACCCGAACCTCGATACTATCCTCGCCCGCCTGAGCGGTAAATATCAGGAATTCAGCAGTGGAATTACGAATGTGTTTTTTCATGACTACTCGTTTTTTGTTCGGTGGATCACAAACGGAGATGTAGATTGATTCGTCATTCGATCAGAATCCGTCGATTTCTTCTGGATTTAACCCATCCAGATTACTAAGAGTATAACTTCCATCGGATTTTACAGATAGAGTACGATGAACTTTTGCGGATGAGTATTGACCAGACTTGCAGTTATGTTGCCACCATATAACCTTCTCGACAACCATGCTACCTTCCGGACGTGCGGAAGAAGCATCGCCTTCAAATAATTTTGGCAGGATCTGTTTTATCTTGCCCGCATCACCTTCATTAAAGCCTGTTCGCTCAGCAAGTTGTGGTGTTATACCTCCAAATGCAACATAAATAGCTTTGTCGACACGGTGCTTCATGCCCATAGTATCTGAGCTTTTCTTGCTACCATCCCCTTCACCGCTGACGCTTTTCGTTATTTGAGTGCTGGTTATACTGACGGGCTCAACACTGAATGCAGATTGAATTGAAACCGGGCCGCGAATCGGAATCGATACCCCGTCTTTGGTTTCACTTTTAAATGCAAATAATTGTCCAAAACTACGAACATCAATCCATTTTTCATTGGCAAGCCTTGCGGCTTCATTTGGTGGTGTTTTCTTTACATTAAATGCATCTTTGCCTAAACCGTAGTCGCTGGACTCCGCGCGCGCTTTTAAGCTTGGCATGCCATCGGTTTTTTTCTCATCTGACTGCACAAATATTTGTTCACCCGCGTCCTGAAGGCGGTCACGAATTTTGCGCTTAAGACAAACATCTGTTACTTCACCAAAGCCATCATAGTCAGTGCGTGGGCGATTACCATTTAACGGGTCACCGTTCGGGTTGGCATTTTTAACGCTGAATATTAGGGCAAAATCAATTTTATTTTGTAAGCTCATGGTTTGTTTCCTTTGTTTTATTATTCAATATTATTGGTAATTTCAGCAGGCTGTTTTTTAATGCGCAGTTCAAGCCGTTGGCTATGAAAAGCAAGCAAAAATTCTCCAGTCAATGGTTTGTCATTGATGAACTCACCTTCAGTAAACTTATTCATTACTTCATCCATCAATATTTGAATATTATGTAAGAATCCTGCTCGATTATTCTTGAGTCGTTGAATATAAGGTTGTAGTGCCAACTCAATATTCCGCCATGTGGATGATGGGTGGTCTGCAAAACGTTGCATCAAACGCCCGGCTGTCGTAGTACGATTTTCACCCGATACACTTAATGCAATATCTTCCAACCGTTCTGCAATGGCTAGTAAGCGACCGTACAAATAGTCTCGTGAACAATTGTCATTTTCTAATCCCATCTTATATTCCTTACGTTGTTTTGGATTTCGTTTACTAAACCCTCGATATAATGCGCATGCAACGCCCAAATGCGTTTCCCATAACCATTGCTCATCAGTTTTGTAGGCGCTACGATTACTGGCTTTGTGGACTATCTTTAAAACTAAATCATGTGGAAAAGGATGTGCCTCGACGATACAGGGAAGAATTCGTTCTACCGTATTTTTTTTTAGTGAATCGCTGAGTGTACTACCATATATGGCTTCCCAAATGGCACGAGGTGAAGGTGAGCTTCTCGGCCACACCGTTTTTGATGCTGACTTGTCCGATTCGTCTTTACTTTTATGGCGTTGAAACCATGCAAAATCGATATGCCACTGGGAAATGCAATCTATATAATCATTAGGAAAGAATTCCTGGTAATAGGTTATTGCCATGCGCCCAGGTGTGGCCGAATCAAGGCCCATAATTATAATATTATCCGTTACAGCTAAATTAGCGCGATAGCCAGCCATATATTTACCCAATGCGTTTGAAAATGACTGTCCTAAATCGAGTGTATGATCAATATGGGCACCTGATGCTAATTCAGGCGCTGGTTCTTCGATTAATTCATCGCTTAATAAATCCCAAGTGTCTTCGGTTGGCTGCGGGATGTCAGCGCCTGACAGGGCCCACGCAACAACTACCTGATCGCTATTCCTGAATCCTTGGCGCGAAATTAGCCAACGTAAAGCATTGTGGGCTTTTTGTGTCACGTCAAATGCGATGCCCACAGATTGAGCACCATGCGCCTCTACGCTAATCTTGTTATCAGTGAATCGCCCCCGAAAGGTATAACCGGACATATCATTGGATGAAACCAGTTTTGCTTTATCGCCCGTGTGCCGAAGTTTAGCGGGGTGATTAACGGCTAATGGCATCTGTTTGCCGGTAATGTAACAAAGACCGGTTTTGTCACTATCGGCTAAATCATACGGAATCCAGGCTGCTTGAATACTGTGATCTTTCCAGGTCTCGCTCACAGGGTCATCGTTTATTTCTACATTCCAACAGACTAGCGCATTTCCTTGGTCAAGTTGCCCATTTTCTTTCGGTAGTACTTTAAAGATGAGAGGTGGGTCAATTTCACTGTCTTTTGGCCATGCCAATAAGAGATCGCTATTGGCGTCAACAAATAGTATGTTGTTTGCAATCAGGTCTTTGACTACGACGCCGGCCGCTATGTAATTTCTAACGGCTTGAACCTTTGGGTGAGTAAATGATGAATGGCACCAGTTAGTTAGCTGATGTTTATACCCTTCAAAATAGGTCTTTTTCTTACCGCCATATTCGGGATAATCTTTTGCTATATATTGAATTTTGTCTGCTAATGGATGTGGCGCTTCACCACTACTTCTACCCGCAGATTTTTCTGTTGCAGGTAATACAATTTGTGTTTTTTCTAAAACTTCTGCACGCTTAAAATTTCCGCTCCCATCTATGGTTATTTTAATATGTGCATTCTGTAAGGTATGACAAATGGGCATTAATTGATCATTATCGGTTAAGTCAAGTTGTATGCCTGCTTCATAGGTTTCATATAACTTAGCCATCCAGCTCATAAATCGGCCTCCTCAGTTTCAACTGCACGAAGGTTTTCACCTTCTTCAAATTGCTTTGGCTGCATGGGCCGTACAAAACGCCGAATTGAACACTCCTCAGGCCGAGGGAATTGCAGGGTTCCGTTCTTCATGGTGGCATACCAAAACCGACTTTGGAGTTCGTCTTTACCTGTTTCATCAGGATAGTCAAATCCGTGAAACATTAAGCCAAAACCCAGTTCATCGATTTCATCATAAGCGCCTTGTCCCTCGTCAAATTCGCAAGGCTCAACGTAACCCTGGCAATCGCGTGTGCCAAGAAAAATATCCTGACGACCACCGCGTTCAATTGAACGTTTAGCAATGGAAAAGTGTTTGCCGTCTACTCTATCTTTGACCAATTCAGGTCGATGCTCATTCCATTCAAAGTGTGCTTCGACCTGATATTCCACATCGTGAAGGAACGTGTAAATTGCCAGGCTATTTCCGCCACTCCACAGCAACGGTTTAGTGCCTTTTGTTTGAGTGCGTAAAGGCTTCATCACTCTCACTCTATCCACATGCCAGATAAATGTCGGTTTCCAGTAGATAGATTTTAAAACGCCTTTAATGGCTTCATAGGTTGGTAACTGATAAGAACATTTTTCACCGCCAATTTTAGTGACTGGGTCAGTAAAAAGCGCATAACGGCCATATACTTTGAAACTGACACTGTTTTTGGGATTGTCGTGCATTCAATTTCTCCTATAGATCTGCAAATGTCATACGACTGCAGGGTTTGACCGACAATCCAAAATCTTTACTGTAATGTTTTTCATCCAGAAAATAGATAGCTTCATCGGGTTGTATTTCATGCACTGCATTTTCCTCCTGCAAGCATTTCCACACATTGGGAAACACGTTCACACTGAATTTTTGCGCTTGTTTGAGAAGCTGCCGATAGGTTTTGACATCAAATTCTTTTGCGACACGGCATAAATCTGCGATGACTCGTTTGCCTTCATTGCCATATGGGACAATGACTGCCTGGGTAGGCGAGTCAATGGCTTTAAAAAGCTTGCCTGCCGTCATGAACGATTGTTGAAGTAAACGGGAATTAAGGCCTCGCCCGATATTGTTTGTATTACTACTCAGCAGATTTAATATACTGTCGTCTCTTCCAAGTTTTTTAGCGGAAATTGGATAAGCCATTTCCTTTGCACGATCATAAAAATAGTATTTAAAATATTGCTGTATAGCATCCGGGGCTAAAAAGTCCTGAAATCCTTCACTAAACACTCGTTGCGCTTTATCCCGACCAATTTTTATGTCTTCTAATGAATCAATATTTTCCTTGTTCGGATTAAGCATATGCACGGTAGCCGTTTTTCGCTCACCATTTCGATTGCATCGCCCCGCTGCCTGTGCGATGGAGTCAAGTCCCGCAAGAAAACGAATCACCGATGCAAAGTCCACATCCACACCGGCTTCAATAAGCTGGGTACTAACACACAAAACTGGAAGTTTTTTGTCCAGACGGTGACGAACCTCTGTAAGAATTGTTTTTCGGTGGGCTGGGCAAAGGTTGGTACTCAATTGATAGATGGCCTTTTCGTCAATTTCTCGTTCCAATTGCTGATAAAGTTGCTGTGCCCAAGTTTTGGTGTTGACAATTATCAAACAACTTCCATGTTCTTCAAACTCATCTAACGCCAGTTTCGCGATTTGCTCTACTGTCCAGCCCTCGGCGCGTACTTTATTGCTCAATTCGACTCGCTTTAAATCATCAAACAGTTTGGGTACGTCTTCAACTAGTTCATTTTCTGGCGGTATAGTCAATTGGCCTTTTTCCGGTGATTTCAACTTATTGAGTAAAGGTTGTGTTGCCGTACAAAGTACGGCGGTGGTGTTACACCAATTGGTGAGAAAGTTAAGTGCATTACAAAAAAGATGGGTACAATTAATGGGTAAGGTTTGAATTTCATCAAATACTAATATGCTTTTAGCCAATTGATGCGCTTTTCTTGCACCTCGGGTGCCGCCTGAAAACAGCACTTCGAGAAACTGTACCATAGTAGTCATTACAATGGGGGCATCCCAGTTTTCACTCACCAACTTGCTATGCCAACTCTGTTGCTCAGGTTCTAGATTGGAGTGCTGCTCCAAAATCCAGGGATAATCGTCGTTGCTATCCTCAATCGCTTTCCGAAGGGCTTCAGCATTTTGCTCAATAATGGACGTGAAAGGAATGATATAAATGATGCGGTCCAGCTGGTGATGCTGAGCATGATGAAGTGCATAACGCAAACTGGCATATGTTTTTCCACCTCCAGTAGGCACAGTGAGGGTATAAATGCCTTGGGCTTCCGTTGCGCGTTGTTTACAAGTGATTGAAATATTGCGGCGTAGTTCGTCAATTGGACGTTGCCCTTTAAGTTTGCCAATGAAATTTTCTAGACGACTAACTGGAATTTCCCACTTTACGGGTAAATTTCTTCTGTGCTGAGCATTCTCTGGGAATTCAAAATCCGCACTATTAATGCGATCGGCGTCAATTAGACAACTAAATAACATTCGCGTCCAGAATCCTAGATTAAATGACTGGACAGTAAATGAAAGTTTTATATTTTCTAAGCGAATGACTTTATTTAGCTGCATTAGAATAGAGCTGATTAGTTCTTTACTTGCCAATGCCTCCAATTTGTCCAAATAATGCTGTGGTGAATTTTCCAAACATTCTTCTTTATGCGTTTTATTAACTGGTTTCGCCATTCTCGCAGCAAATCCGTTCTCACCATCAGACTTTAAGCAATCAATCAATCCACTATGATGAGATGCAATACATAATGCCAATATTTGGCCCACGAGTTGACCATTTTTCCCCCACCTGCCGCAATACTCCCATATCCATTGCGCACCGGCGCTAGAGTGGTCAATTTTTCCTTTTAATACATTGAAGTCGACGTATTCATCTTCATCAGGATTAATTTTTCCAGTAGCCGAGCCTAAGTATGCCTGGAAATCTGCGCTGAATTTGCCAAAGTCATGTAGCAGGCCGATCAACTCACCGGCACTAGAGACACCTATTTTTGATGATAATTGAGCTGCAATTTTGCTTACTTCATTGAGATGTGTGATAAGAGGCTGTTCATCACCATTTTTTCTTTTATGTGCAATAAATTGATAACCGGGTTTTTCCATTTTAAATTTCTCTTTACCCTCACTCTAATCTGATGAACCCGCATCATGTCACGCATTCGGTTTGCCTTACAAGTCTCCCATTTCTGGTGAAGGTACAGTACCTACAGGGGCATGCAGTATATCTCACCCTACAGCACTATTTTGTCGGGCCAAGACGGGCTGAAGGTAAGATGCCAATTACGGAAGTTATTGCATACTTAGTTCTAACTGGTAATACCTAAGGAAATTAAGAATGTCACAAAGCTGTCTGCGACTGGATAAATATCCTCTGCTTCAATATCAACATAGGAAATTGTTGGTTCTTGTGCGTTTATTCTGAAATCAAGGCACATAAAATTACCGTTACAACAATAGATAGGTAAAAGCTGGATGGTTTGGATATCCCTTGAGTCCTCTTTAGGTTGTCCATCGATGTAATACATCATTTCTTCGATTTCGCTGATCAACTTTTCTTCGTCAGGATCAGTAAACTGTTCAAAAATTGGTATAGGCTCGTTTTTACCACCCAGTCTAGTATCGCAAAAGCTACACACGAGGCTATCACTATCACCAATGACCTCTGGATTGCTGCCATTGCATTGCAACAGGAAGTTTAAGTATTCCTCAGGTATTTTTATGTTAAGTGTTTGCTCCAATTTACTAATTTTTTTCCAATCAAAATCGACACTCTTTTTTTTCCATTGAATTCTACCCATGTGCGGATTCTGCTTTAAGATATTTACGTTGTTCTTATAGGCCGTCAATGTGCCTGCATCATTTGCTATTCTTATGTTCATCGAAGCCACCTTTATTTATAGTGAAAGTATTTTTGGTGCTGAGGTCCTACAGCACTAATCAAACGCACTGCCCACATGCCAGTCATACACCCGGGCAAAGCCAATGCCCTTGGGGTTGATGGCCAGGATGGCATCCACCACTTTTTGGTGATAGAGAATGTGCTGGCAGTCTTCTTCAAGGCCAAAGATCAGGCGGTGTTTTTCGGGGATGGTGTCCAGCACTGCTTCGTCCAGCGCCAGATTGTCGATGAAATAAAATTCTACTCCGTCATCGTATTTTTTGTGATCGTATTTTGAACGTCCTTTGTCCATGCAGGCGATCATGTGATAGACATTCATGATGTAATAATCGGGATACACGGTCTCGCCATGGCGCACCTGGGCTTCGAACAACTGAATACCGTTAATGTCCAGGTCATGCAGAATGTCTTTGAGGCGTTTTGCAAACACCGGTTCCGGTAGTTCATGGAAGTCAACCATTTCCGGGTGGCTCGGTACTGGGCGGCCCAACTTGAGGTGTAGCATGTGATATACCTCGATGGGGTCGCGGCGGCTAAATTCCGTGTAATCATATTCGATGATGTCATCATCCCATGCCAGCAGGGGATAGTTGTTGCTGCCAGCGGGCATTGCAATAAAATACTGTTGATCGTATTTCATGTTTAGTGTCGGCTAATCAAACGCGCTGCCCACATGCCAGCCATCCACCCGTGCAAAGCCAATGCCCTTGGGCTTGGCGGCCATGATGGCGTCCACCACGGTTTGGTGATACAGAATCATGCTGTGTTTTTCTTCTAGCACGAAAATCAGGCGGTGTTTTTCGGGGATAGTGTCTAATACGGCGTCGTCCAGCACCAGTTTATCGATAAAATAATTAAGGCCACTTCTGCTTTGAGTGAAGTCAGAACGCTTCTTATCCAAACAAGCGATCTCATGATAGGCGTTCATAATGTAATAATGGGGATACACTGTTTCGTTATGACACACCTGGGCTTCGAACAATTGAATACCGTTGATCGCCAGGCCGTGCAGGATGTCCTTGAGGCGTATGGAAAACACCGGTTCCGGCAGTTTATGGAAATCGACCATTTCCGGGTGGTCTGGCACTGGGCGGCCTAACTTGAGGTGCAGCATCTCATACACTTCGATGGGCTCGCAGCGATCAAATTCAGTGTAATCATATTTAATGAGGTCATCGTCCCATGTCAGCAAGGGGTAGTTGTCGCTACCCGAGCGCATTGCTTTAAAATACTGTTGATCATATTTCATATTTATTCTCCTAACTTTAGTGCAGCAGTTTTTGCCATGTCGTAACCATGTTGGCGCTTCGTATTACATTTCTCACCGCGTCGTTTTTGGCTCAGGGACTTTTGGTTAGCGCATCCGCAGGCACTGCCAGGGCGGTAATCACGCCCGTCCCGGGACAGGGTCCAGGTGAAATCATCAAGGCGGCGCAGGATCTTTTCACTAACGTCCCGCATTTCTTGTTCAAACGCCTTTTTCTGCTGCCTGGCGGTTTTGTGACCACACAGGCCGCCTCTTTTTACCATTAGACGTATTTCCTTTATTTCATCTTTGACCGCATCGGGATAGGTCAGGAACTTCTCTTCATAGGTTGGTATTTGCGCATAATCCTCTTCTTTTTCCAGCATTTTCAGGCTAGGCAGGGAAGCTCCTGTGTCTTCCTCTGCGGCATCAAAAGCGTGACCTTGAGCGTGGCTGCCCTTGTGACGCGCCACTTTAAGGTGGCAGGCCATGTCCATTTCCGCAGGCAGCACCACGCTGTTATGGGGTTCATTGATGTCATAACGGAAGGCGTTGAATATTTCTACCCACGCCGCACCTTCAACCGAATTCACATCAATACAATGATGTACATCAAGGCTCGATGGTCCTTGATACCAGGGGTGTTGTTTGGGATAGGCGCTGCCTGTGGTGTCACGAATACCGTTGTAGAGGGTCTTTTTGATCCGCTCATTTTCACCCTTGCCGCGGCGTTTGGGGTCGGCCAGGGGGCATTTTGGGTTGAAATCATTTCCGCAGGTTTTACATTTTTTCGGGGGCTTTTCGTCCAAGGGTTGTTTTTGAGGCCGTTTGGCCTTAAGGCTGATAGTACTATCCTGGTCTTTGCGGACGGTTTTGTTAAACCGGGTTTTTTCCAGTAGCGCGATAATCTCCTGGATTTTGTTGGCCGCCTTCATAATGCTGGGGGCCTTGCTGGCCACAGCCGCGGCGGTACCGGCACCGGCGGTCACCAGGGTAATGAGCAAACTAAAGGAAAGGCCCCCCACCATTTCGGCCTTGCCGATGCCGGACAGAGCCGCCCAGTAGCGGCCGGGAAACCGCGTTAATAGGGCCTTGATGTCCGGGTCTTTAAACAACAAGGCCAGGGTATCCTGGGCCTGTTCCAGGTCTTGCAGGGTGTCTTCGCCATAGCGGGCCAGGTCTTCAAAGGCGTGTTTAATAGCGAGGGGGTCGCCACGCAATAGCAGGCGGTAGGCCTCATAGCGCACTTGCTCGATTTCACCGAAGATGTCCACCGCGGTGTCGGCCAGGTCGGCGACCGAATCGTATAAGCCCTCCAGGAACGCCAGGGTATAAGCCTGGCCGAGCTTGAGCACCCCGGCGTCGGCCAATGTCTGCTGTTGTTGCGCCGTTGTTGCCTGGACTTCAGCAATAATATCGTCGAGGTAACCGGCCAGCTCCCGGCGCGCCTGGTCCAGTGGCGGGTTGAGGTCTGGCCAGCCAAATTCCACGGTGGTGATGCCTTGTGGAATATCGGTGAGCTTGTCCTGGCCGGTGTCGTCCAGCGCCCCCTCGCGTACCGCGCCGTCGGAGAGCGTGGCGCGGTACGGCAGGCCAGCCAGGGCTGCGCCATCGTCGAATTGATAATCCAACTTAAGGAAATATTGATAGCGCAGCTTTGGTTTGGGGCGTGGCAGCGGTTTGCCCGGTGGTCTTAGCCAGGTTTTCTGGTATTGGCGGTTGCGCTCATTCATCGCTTGCACATAACCCGCAATGCCGGGGAGCTCACGAACGGTTTTTTGGTCATCCAGCGCGGCACCGCGACGCGCGGTGCTGGCAGCAGTTAATGGCTCATCGCTGCGTTTTACGGCATGCAATTTTGCGGTGATGATTTTTTTCGCCAGCCCTTGCTGGACTTGCGGCCAGTACACCATGGCGCCAGGTACACAATTAAACAGCGCACGGTAGAGTTGGTCTAAACGATAGGCAGCGATAAAGTTATAGGTGAACTGTTCAATCAATCGTTCCGCCTGGCAGGGTGAATTAAACACCAGGTATTCACCTTCGAGGCGGTGATAACCCGAGGTTAAAAACGTGATTTTTCCATTAGCGGTTGACAGGGTTATGGGTAACATGGCGGGTTCCTTTGCCTTGGGTGTTCTGCCCCTGAAGGGGTTAGGTTTTATTAGGGTTATGCCATTATCCGTGAGTCATTGTGTTCACAACGTGTGTCTAAATAATATTTAATTGATTATGATTCCCTGTCCCTTATATTTAGACTGAGTCTTTGGCTCATAAGCCCAAGGGAACTGAATGTTTTTATTGTTTATTTATTTTTACTGAGTACGGATAGTAGCGACTTAAGTTGGTGCTATCAAGTATAAAAGGAATTGTTCACGAAGGATATTAAACGCTCGAGTATAGCGCTGTTGAGAATTACTCATCGCGGCTTTACTCATTGAGTGAATAGACGAGTAAAGCCGCACTTTGTTGATGACGAAATGTTAGTGTTGCTTTGCAGGAATGAGTTAGTGAGCCTGGATAAATATTAATGTTTATCCAGACTGGGCGTTAGTGTTTACTTATCCGCCACAAGTAACCACACGCCTTTAGGCACCTGGTTTTTTTGCGCTGAATAATTCATCACAATTTGGCCGCAGGATACCCCAAAATGCATTAACGTGTTGGCAATGAAGCGCACCTGTTTTTGTTGTTGCGGTGCCACCACGTGCACAACCTGTTGGGGGTCTGCGCAAAGTGATTTGGCGCAGTGCCGAAGTATCGCCAGTTCACGGTGGGTTGCCATTACATGTTCTTTTATGTTTAAACAAATGCCGTAAACGGATTTTTTTGCCAAGGCTGAAAATGTCGTTGTTTGGCTGGCGTCTGTTGGTTGGTTGTTGTGCATGTGATTCATCATTAATGCCTCGTTACTGATGTTGTTGTTAGTTTTAATTAAAACCCACAATTGAGGCTGTAGACGGTACAAATTATGATGAATTATGGCAAAGCTGCGATAATTTACCCTGTAATTGATATGGACTTGTTATTTGCATAACTTGGCTGTGATAGTGGCTAAACGTGTTCCCAAGGCTATGCAGAGGCGTTTTTCTGCTTCGCAAACGGGGTTTTTACTGTCAACACCGGCTGTGTGGCTGGCGCCGTAAGGGGTGCCTCCACCTGTGGTGTGGAGCAGGTCCGTTTCGCTATAGGGTAGGCCTAATAACACGGCTCCGTGGTGTAACAGGGGGATCATCATGGTGAGCAGGGTGGTTTCCTGTCCGCCGTGTTGTGACGACGACGAGGTGAACACGGCCGCGGGTTTTCCAATTAAGGTGCCAGACAGCCATAGCGAGCCTGTGGTATCAAGAAAGTACTTTAGCGGAGCCGCCATGTTGCCAAACCGAGTCGGGCTACCCAATGCCAAACCAGCGCACTCCCGTAGATCATCATGGCTCACATAAGGGGCTCCCTGGTCAGGAATGCTGTCTTCGGTTGCTTCGCACACGGTGGAAACGGGGGGCACTGTACGCAATCGGGCGGTCATGCCTGCAACGGCTTCTACGCCTCTGCCGATTAAACTGGCCATTTCTGCAACCGCACCATTGCGACTATAATAAAGTACCAATATTTCAGACATTTAAGATCTCCAGCACGTTTTCCGGTGGTCGTCCTATTGCTGCTTTGTTGCCTTGTATCACGATAGGGCGTTCAATTAGTATGGGGTTTTCTATCATTGCCGTTAAAATTGCGTCATCTGATAGTGCAGGATTATCCAATGCCAGGGTTTTATAGATGGTTTCATTTTTACGCAATAACTCTCTTGGAGATATTTTGAGCAATCCCAGGATTTGCTTGAGCTCTAAAAGGCTTGGTGGGGTATTGAGATAGTCAATAATGGTGGGCTCGGCATCATGTTCTTGCACTAGTTGCAGCGTTTGCCGCGATTTAGAACAGCGGGGGTTGTGATAAATGGTCACGGTCATTTAAATTCTCCAAATCATTAAATTATTTAGCAGTTTATAGAAATAAATAATGTTACATTATCCTATCTTGACTCTAAAGGAGTCAGGTGCTAGGTTCTTCACAAGCATATGAACAGGATTTGCTCAAACCTAATTTATTCAGACTCATATAATCGAATACTCAAATACACATATTTTTACGGGAATGATCCGAAAAAATAACCAATATACAGCAATTGCGAGGCGATGGTTTTACCTTGTATGTCTGCTAATGGCGCTGGGTGCATGCGCTTCCGCGCCCGTTCAGGAAATGAGTGATGCGCGCCAGGCCATCCGGGCTGCCAAGGAGGCGGGTGCAAATTCCCAGTCTCAAACCAATTTACAGAAAGCAGAGCAATTACTGAAGCAGGCGCAGCAGGCATTAGAGCATGGTGAATATAAAATGGCGAGAAACCGCGCCCGCGCCGCTCGTGATGAAGCGTTGGAAGCTCAAAAAAATACCAATTGAATTTTTGGCCTCGATTTCCCGCCGCCGCAGTAGATTCTTCTTAAGTCCGACAGTCTCCTAGTATCCGCTATTCCGGGGGAGTGCTTGACGCCCACACGTGCTCTTGCTTGATTTGTATCACAGTATTCCCACGCAGGCATGGAAGCGGCGCGCAAACGCGGTGTACTGATGGGGCGACCCTGTAAACTGGAACAGGCCCAATGGGCCAAAGCCCAGCTCAAATGTATACCAAAGCCAACAGCGCCCGCAAAGGCACTGAATGTCTCCCCTAAAACACTAAAGAGCGCTTTGGAGAAGTAAACGCGCACTAAATTGTTTTTACGGTCTCATCTCTTCTTTAGTCGAATATGGATTTAAAAACTGCCTTTTCCAGAACAATTTTCTATCTGTCTCACTAAGATTGGCTTCGTCACAGACTGAATTCCAATTTGTTTTAATGATTTCTTTTTGCTTTTCAAAGATTGCTCGCGCATCGTCTTCAGAAAGAAGAAAATTATGCGCAGCCTCAAGGCAGGTTTTTAGGTGGCTTAGGTTATCATTGTCATGAATCAACATGGCCTGAGATGCTTTGTTGCCAGCACGATTTTGTGGGCAAATGTCATAGGCCGGTGTAAGCGTTAATTCTTTACCATTCCAAAATGCTGCATGATTGCGTGCATGGTCATCGGTGTTACCGCAAAGAATATTGAAGGTAAGACGTGAGAATAACTCTTTTAGTGTTTCTCTCGGGTGAGCGAAACGGTACCGGATAATTTCAGCTAACGTTTCGTAACTGGCGTAATGCGCCATCATGTCATCAAGACCAAACAGTGTTAAGGCAGAAACCATGGCTTTACGTGCCCAGCCACGTGCAGTTTTTTTGCGGTCAAAGCGCTCTATTAGTAAAACATCTTTATTTGCCGCTCTTTCCAACGTAACTAGCGCAACATCGAGTCCAGCAAGTTTGGCCAGCCTCATAGCGATAAATTCTGCTTTAACAACACTATAAAGGTCAGTGCTCGAAGAAAATTTGGCAATATATTTATTGTCCTGATTTTCGATCAATGCTTTTGGCCGCGCGCCACCTATAGAACTGCCATGGAAAAGTGCGTGGTCCAACTCAGGCGTGAGTGATATCCCTTTTTCAACACGTTCTGCGGACTCCAATAATTCCTTCAAAGTAGCGTTTGTAGCCGAGCGCGGCACATATTCCGACGGAGATTGCTGGAAATCCAACGCACCAATGCGATCAGAGCCGGATTCAAGTAAATAGGTCATCTCGCTTAGCTCGGCCGTATCTGTACTAGCACCCTTTAAACCAAGGTTTTTATTAATTATAACTCTACGGCCCCAAGAATCTGGCGCACCATCACGGATACAGCCAGGCATGCTGAGTCCTTCGAGCAGAGGCAAAACGCCAGCTTTCAATGGCAGCTCTGGTTCATATATCGATATGGCTGGGTTCGTGTCTTTTATTAGTTCAAGGTAACTTTTACCGTAGTTGAACAGAATAACTCCGTTATCTGCTTCCAGTTTGCCAGCAACAACAGGTTCGGTTTGTTCCGGTAGCCAAATCCATACATAGGCTTCTTTGTAATCTTTATTAGAACTCGTCATCTACCTTCTTTGCCTTGACTTGAATACGCTTTGGTAACAAAGCAATCTTATCCCTAGTTTGTTCTATATACCTAGAAAGGGGGAGTTTGTCCTGTTCAAAAAGATTGACACCCACGAGAGCAGCCACCTCAAATGCAATCCCAATGGCGCAGCTCATCTCGCCATTTTCAATCTTTTGTAAGGTTGCTCTGGATATGCCCGCGCGATCAGCCAGATTGCGCTCTGTCCACTTACGCTGCTTGCGTCCGAGATTGATTTGCTCACCGAGCAATAGGACGGCCTCTTGAGTGTATTTTGAGTACGTTCTCTGCTTTGCCATGTGACACCAAATTATATGTGACTGTTAAAATGGTCATTAAATAGCTTAATGATCATGATAATAGTCAAGTTAGCATTAAACCGAATGAGGGTCAACTATACAGCGACCTTAATAATAGTCACTAAAAATTGTGACAGGATATCATTAAGCTAGTGTAGTGAATTAAGCAAAATGGTGATTCAGCGTTCCCCAAATTCGTTGACCGGTACAAAAGCGCATTATGTAATATTCAGTTTGTTGCCTGGAGATAGAGTGATTAAATCAGTACTAATGTGATATTTTTAATGTCAGTTTTTACGCCAGTATCCTGACAATATGCCGTTAATAATAGGCAGTCTGGGCGATTTAGGGTTATGTACTATAGGATTCCAGGATGAATCCGCTCATATTGGCGTTATTATCTGAGGTGTTGTGATACCCCGGGCATTGAAAGATAATTAAGCTTGGGACTGATCCACTGCAAAAATAGCTGGCAAGGATGGCATTGTGGATATACAGTTTAAAGTATGTGGTGGTATTTGCCGCCGTCCAGGATGGAACTTATGGCAACTGCTCAATAAATATATGGACACCAAACCTTCCTCAAATCCGATTGCCGCTCGTATCTTACTCGTTGACGAAACAGATCAGCATCATGCGGCGACACAGGCATTGTTGGAGCAGGCGTGCAGCGGTGCTCAGAATACACAATGGGTCAACAGTGTTGATAAAGCGTTAGCGGCATTAAAGCGCGACATTTTTGATGTTTGTGTGTTTGGTTGTGACACTAACGCGAGCCACTTCTTTGAATGCCTTTCAGAAAACACTTCTCTGGCAAGTATTAATGCCCGGCCTGAGAAAATTCAGCGAATGCCGCCGGTTATACGGCTGATCAACACGGCTGGTGAAACTCCAGTGATAAATAGGCGTGAGGCCGAGGTAGTGGTGGCGTCATTGGACAGAAGCTGCCTGGATGCGGCCACACTGGCGTGTGCCATACGCTATGCAATACGCCATCGTCAAGCTGAAATCACCTTGTTTGATCGCGAAACCCAACGTCAATCAATATTAGATACGATGACGGAAGGTGTTGTGGTGTGTGATGCAACCGGTGTGATTGAATCAATTAATCCGTCGCTTGAGACAATATTTGATCGTTCAAAACAGCAGATTTTAAGTAAAAACGTGTTTGATTTTATTGCCGATCAATATCATCCGCAAATAAAGCAATACTTTGACCATTGTTTTGACCATTACGTTGATCAAAGCAATGATCAACGTAATGCTTTATCGCAAGACAATACGGCTATGTTTTTCGAAGACGTGGAGGGCGTGCGTCACACCCGACAAATATTCCCCATGGTATTGCGGATCAGTGTAGTGCGCTTGACGGATCGCTGTTTGTTTACCTGCATTATTCGGGATATCAGCCGTGATAAACAATTAGCTGAAGAGTTGCAGTTAACGGCAACGGCATTTGGTACGCATACTGCGATTTTGATTACCGATGTTACTGGCACCATTCTGAGGATCAATCCGGCGTTCACCGACATTACCGGGTATAAAGCTCATGAAGTGATCGGCGGTAACCCGAAAATATTGCAGTCCGGCCACCACGATACTGATTTTTATACGGGCATGTGGCAGCAAATATCACGTGATGGAAAATGGGAAGGCGAAATCTGGAATAAACGCAAAAACGGGCAAATCTATCCGGAATGGCAAACCATCACTGCGATTAAAAATACCAAGGGGAAAATAACCCACTATGTCGCTACATTTTTGGATATTACTGAACGTAAACATGCCCAGGCGCTCATTGAACATCAGGCATATTATGATTCGCTGACGAATTTGCCTAACCGGCGAATGGCATTGGAGCGCCTGAATCAGGAGTTGTCCTCTGCGCGACGGCATCACGTTTTTGGTGCGCTGTTATTTATCGATCTGGATCATTTTAAAACCTTAAACGATTCCATGGGACATGCGGCCGGTGATTCATTGTTGCAGCAAATGGCTAAGCGGCTGTCCAATCATGTGCGTACGGAAGACACGGTCGCTCGTTTGGGTGGGGACGAATTTGTGGTGATTTTACCTAACCTGGATAAACGACGGAAGTTGTCCACGGCAACCGCCACGGCGATTGCTGAAAAGATACACGACGCGGTTGCGCAACCCTATCGGCTGGATGGCGGTACCTATAGTTTCACTCCCAGCATTGGCGTAACCTTGTTTCCGTTTGAGGGTGATAGTGCTGGTGATGTCCTGAAGCATGCGGATACCGCCATGTACCGAGCCAAAAGCAAAGGGCGCAATACCATTTGTTTTTATCAGCCAAAAATGCAGGAACAGGCTGATAGGCGCTTGCAGTTAGAGGAAGCGTTACGCGGCGCCATTGCCAATGGCGAGTTAAGCCTGCTGTACCAGCCACAGTATAATGCGGCGGGTGATCCCGTTGGTGTGGAGGCATTGTTGCGTTGGAATACCGCTACATGCGGTGAAATTGTGCCAACCGAGGTTGTCGCGTTGGCAGAAGAGATTAATTTAATACTCCCCATTGGTCATTGGGTACTCGATACTGCCGTAACGCAATTTGTTGAGTGGCGTCGAACGGGAGTAATTGGTCCAGGGGCGTATTTGGCGATCAATGTCAGCCCTAAACAGATTCAGGCAATGGCGTTTGTTACCCAGGTGAAGCAGTTGTTGCTGAAACATGAATTGCCACCAAAAAGTCTTAAGTTGGAACTGACGGAAAATATTATGCTGTATAAAATAAACAGCGTGGTGGACAATATGAACGCATTGCGTGATTTGGGGGTGTCATTTGCAATGGATGATTTTGGTACAGGGTTTTCTTCGCTGTCTTACCTCAAACGTTTGCCATTCGATCAAATTAAAATTGATCAGACGTTTATTAACGAATTATCCACTGATAACAATGATGCGGCAATTGTGGAAACCATTATTGCGATGGCGGCACATCTGCAGTTGAATGTCATTGCTGAAGGTGTTGAAACCAAGGCAGAGCTGGATTTTTTACAACAAAAAGGTTGTAACACCTATCAAGGTTTTTATTTCAGCCCTCCACTGGATGCCTCTGCATTTGCCCAGAAGCTTAAACCTAAACTCATCCGTTGATCGCTTAGAAACAAGGTTAAGCCTTTGGTATTATTAAATTATCAGGTAATACCCGAAAACGTTGCCTGATAGCCAAGTGTCGCGTTTTCGTTGAGTTCACACCTGGATGGCAGAGCAGCGGAGGCAGTGGTACACTACACAACATTCTTGAATTCCGGCATATATAGCATATGGTATTGCGGCCGGATTAACTAAAAATACCGGGTTAACAAAAAAAGAAGTGTATATGGCAAAACATACTCCAAAGGTGGGAAGGCTGTTCGAAGGTTTTTTATGGAAAAGCCGGTTTGTCGTGTTATTTGCCGTCATTGCCAGCCTGCTGACCTCCTTGGCGATGTTTTTCGTTGCGACCGTCGATGCTTATTATCTAAGTATTCATTTGCTGGGATATGCGTCGCCTGCTCTGGATGTTGCTGAGCGCAATCTCTTGCGCGCAGAAACGATTACCCATGTGGTGGAGATCATTGATGGTTATTTGCTGGCAACGGTGTTATTGATTTTCGCGTTGGGGTTGTATGAACTCTTTATTAGCCGCATTGATTTAGCGAACGAAGACGGGGACTCAAGTACTGCTTCGAACGTATTGATTATCAATAGCCTTGATGATTTAAAGGCAAGGTTGGCAAAAGTGATTCTGATGATTTTAATTGTTCGCTTTTTTGAACATGCCATCAGCATGAAATTCGAGACCCCGTTGGACTTGCTTTATTTGGCGGCGGGCATCGCGCTGATTGGACTGGCGTTGTATCTCACGCACGACGGAGAGAAGAGTGCCGTTTCCTGATTCCAGCAGCGTGTATTGTTGGTTAACATAAGTAAGCTGCTTAATGTCAGCGCCCAAGTCGGCGCCAAAGTAAGTGTGCAATTAAGCCGCGGTAATGGGAATCCCCGCAATACGCTGACGCCATTCCGCCGGACCGCTACGGTGAATGGATTCACCCTGGCTGTCAACGGCCACGGTGACAGGCATATCCTCAACTTCAAATTCGTGTATCGCTTCCATACCCAAGTCTTCAAAAGCGATGATTTTTGCCGCGCGAATGGATTTTGAAACCAGGTAAGCGGCACCGCCGGTTGCAATTAAATACACCGCGGCGTGTTTTTTAATGGACTGAATGGCGTCGGGCCCCCGTTCCGCTTTGCCAATCATGCCAATCAGGCCGGTTTTTTCCAGGATCAGATCAGTAAATTGATCCATGCGCGTGGCTGTGGTTGGTCCCGCCGGGCCCACACTTTCATCGCGCACGGCGTTTACCGGGCCAACGTAATAAATAAAACGATTGGAAAAATCCACGGCCGGTGGCAGGGGTTGGTTGTTGGTAATTAAGTCAGTCAATCGTTTGTGTGCTGCGTCGCGCCCTGTTAATAGTTTTCCAGACAGCAGCAGGGTATCGCCGGGTCGCCACTGCGACGTCTCGGCTTTTGTGATGGTGTTTAGGTTGACGCGCCGGGTGCTTGTAGGGATTTGCCGGGTTATCTCAGGCCAGTCTTCGAGGCGGGGGATGGGTAACGCGGTGATCCCACTGCCATCGAGCTCGAAATGAATGTGGCGGGTGGCGGCGCAGTTTGGAATCAACGCAATTGGTTTGGAGGCGGCATGCGTCGGATAATCCAGTATTTTTACATCCAGAACGGTGCTCAACCCGCCAAGCCCTTGTGCGCCGATCCCCAGCGCATTGATTTTATCGTAAATCGCCAGGCGCAGCTTCTCCGTAGTGGTGTTTGCGCCTTGTTGTTGCAATGCCTGAATATTAATGGGCTCCATGAGGGATTTTTTTGCGAGCAGCATCGCTTTTTCGGCGCTACCGCCAATACCGATACCTAAAATACCGGGTGGGCACCAACCAGCACCCATGGTGAGGACTGTATCCGCTACCCATCGAACAATATCTTCGCTGGGATTAAGCACCGCAAATTTTGCCTTGTTTTCAGAGCCGGCACCTTTGGCGGCAACGGTTACATTGAGCTTGTCGCCTGGCACCACCGTCATGTGTATCACGGCGGGTGTATTGTCCCCGGTGTTTTTGCGTTCCCCGGCGGGATCTCGAACTATTGACGCCCGAAGAGGATTGTCCGGATCAGTGTAAGCGAGGTGTACGGCTTCATTTACCATTGCTTCAACACTGCTATCAGTATCCCAACGCAATTCCATTCCAATCTCCAGGAATACCACCACAATACCCGTATCCTGGCAAATGGGGCGGTGACCTTCAGCGCACATTTTAGAATTGATTAATATTTGAGCTATTGCATCTTTGGCGGCAACTGATTGCTCCATCTCATAGGCTGCAGCCATGGCTTTAATGAAATCGGGCGGATGATAATACGATATATACTGCAATGCATCGCGGACACTGGTAATAAAATCGTGCTTGCTTATTACAGCCATGTTGAACCCTATTTCCTAAGTGTTGGTGAAGACCCTGTAAACCGGACGTATTGCAATGTGCGACAATAGCGGATGACGGATACCGCATGACTTGCCTTACCGCATTGAAAGCGCTCAATGAACGGCTGATTGTAAATCAACCAGTTAGCCGAGCGTTTTACCTGCACATTTCCCGGTGCCTTTGCGTTAAAACCAGGTGAAAAAAGACCCATGTGCTTGTTTCGTATTTCATTTCAAAATGCCGTCGACAGGCCGTGAACTTTTTTAATACTAGCGGAGGTAAGCTGTTGACACAATGTCCAATTTCCAGCAAACTACGTCGCTTGCTTTTAGGAGGGGTTCCCGAGTGGCCAAAGGGATCAGACTGTAAATCTGACGGCTCCGCCTTCGGAGGTTCGAATCCTCCCCCCTCCACCATTTCTGAATGAATTGCTCGACCTTAGTTGAGTTTATATATCCAGTAAAGTGGCGAAAATAGCGGATTAAGTAAGGCCCAGCGGGTGTGGTTCAATGGTAGAACCTCAGCCTTCCAAGCTGATGATGCGGGTTCGATCCCCGCCACCCGCTCCAATATTCCAGTCTCAGTGGGGTATAGAGGAATTGTTTGGTGGTCAATGCTTAGCAGTGGCGACAATAAGCCAAAGGGGCTGCAGGCATGGTGAAAGTCATGCTTAAAAAATGATGGTTTTTTCAATCCCTGGTTTTTTGTTTGGTTAAGTAAGCGCAGTATAGCGTGCCAGTGCGCACCGGGAAGATGGGGAGTTTACCTCCATGGAGCTTAGGCTGCGCGCACGGGTGGTGTATTACTTTAGTGTTTTGATGTAACGTGTCGCTGCAGATACGCGGTAGTAGCGGGAAGTGTCGATTATAAATGCTAATTTTGGCGGAATTTGCAGTATTGCGTTCAGAATAACGTTACACTCACGCTTGCCGGAATGTTGACTAGCGCTTGATCCACTCTTGATTAGTGATGACTAGTGACAGTGATCGCTTAAATTATTAAGAGTTTTAAAAAATATACTTGAATGTCGATGGTTTCGATGCCAGCTGCCCGATTAGGGCAGGGTAGCCCTTGCACGCTGCTTGAGTGATTCCAGTATTAAAAAAGTCTTGATGGAAGCGTGTGAGTAAATTCCGCGTTGGGTTGGTGAGCACAGTAGGTAATAAATCCTGCTTACTGGGTTCTACAAACAAATTGCCCATATAGCTCAGCGGTAGAGCACTTCCTTGGTAAGGAAGAGGTCACCGGTTCAAGTCCGGTTATGGGCTCCACTTGTTGAGAGTTCAAAGGTGCATTGGGCGGTACTAACCATTCGTTAGGTGATAGTGCCTGTGGTAGCCCTTGTCGATAAAAGTAAATGTATTGATTGTTCATTAGTTGGGTAATTTATCAATTTAAAGCCTTTTGCGGATAGATTAAGAGGGTCTAGCAATGTCTAAAGAGAAATTCGAGCGAACGAAACCGCATGTAAATGTAGGAACGATCGGTCATGTCGACCATGGCAAGACGACGTTGACCGCTGCGTTGACAAAAGTCATGGCAGAAAAGCACGGTGGAGAAACCAAAGGTTATGATCAGATAGACAGTGCACCGGAAGAGCGTGCACGGGGTATCACCATAGCGACCGCCCATGTTGAATACGAATCAGAGAATCGCCATTACGCGCACGTTGACTGCCCAGGTCACGCGGATTACGTCAAGAACATGATTACCGGTGCGGCACAAATGGACGGCGCAATACTGGTCTGTTCCGCGGCTGATGGCCCGATGCCACAAACGCGAGAGCACATATTGCTGTCACGCCAGGTCGGCGTACCCTACATATTGGTCTTTATGAATAAAGCGGACATGGTTGACGATGCTGAGTTACTGGAGCTGGTCGAAATGGAAATCCGTGAATTATTGGATTTGTACGAATTTCCTGGTGACGATACCCCAATTATCGTGGGTTCAGCACTAAAAGCGCTGGAAGGCGATGAATCAGAAATCGGCGTACCGGCCATCATTAAATTGGTCGCTGCAATGGATGACTACATTCCATTGCCTGAGCGCGCCATAGACGGTGATTTTTTGATGCCAGTAGAAGATGTGTTTTCCATCTCGG
>Ga0316204_10004244_pt1 | contig 26256 bp, 25 predicted proteins | sample 6monrhotite_MG_2_FD_205661 | JGI IMG/M metagenome (GOLD analysis project Ga0316204, IMG submission 205661) | Microbial mat bacterial communities from mineral coupon in-situ incubated in ocean water Damariscotta River, Maine, United States -... | ecosystem: Environmental > Aquatic > Marine >...
CGAGCGTTTCAAGGCGCTCTATGAGTGCGACCGGCGATAGCTGTTCGCCGTCGAGCGCAACTGGAATGCCGGCGTCGAATTCGAGTGTATGCGTGCTGGCGGGCTGCGGCCTGGTAAACGCCGCGGCCGACAATACCCATGCACTCTCCGGAATTGTGTTCTCGGAAGTCAGTGTTTCCTGACCGCCAATGGTAATTCCCCAGAGACCACGGTTGGTCGAGTAGTCAGAGCCTTGCGCGGGCAGGGGCAGGCCGTGTTGCTCGAGATACTTCAGTTGTTCTTCACGTACCCAGTTATTGTCACGGACCGGCGCTAGCACTTCCAGGCCCGGACTCAGGGTTCGTAGCGCCACTTCGAAACGAACCTGATCGTTACCCGCAGCGGTGCAGCCATGGGCCACCGTGGTTGCGCCTCTTTCCGCCGCGAGCTTGGCCAGACGTTCCGCCTGCAAGCCACGCTCGGCACCCACACAAAGCGGATAGGCCTGGCCTCGCAGGACATTACCGGCGATCAGATAACGAATAACAGTATCGAAAAAGTCCTGTTTGCAATCGACGATGACGTGTTCGATCGCTCCCAGTGCCAAGGCACGTTCTTCAAGTGCCGCTGCAGCAGCTGCGTCGATACCGCCGGTGTCGATGGTGGCAGTGACGACGTCACGGCCGTAGGTTTCCTTTAGCCAAGGCACACAAAACGATGTGTCGAGACCACCGGAGAACGCGAGAATAATAGGGGAAGTGTTGTTTTTCATTGGCGTGCACGTTCGATTTTTGAAACAAGGATTTTTTGCGAAGCGGCAGAGTCTGTGGCCACGAATACGGTATCGTCGCCGCCGATATTGCCGACAACTTCCGGCCAGTCGCTGCGGTCCAATGCCAGCGCGACCCGCTGCGCGGCGCCAATCGCGGTCCTGATAACGGTCAGGTTCGGGCCTGCGGGCGTTATTTTGCGGATGAACTCAGCGACTGACGCCATTTCATCGTTACTGTCACTGGCGTTCGGCAGTTCGTAGCCGTCGCTGGTCTTGACGGCCCCAAGCTCTCGCAGATCGCGGCTGACGCTGGACTGCGTTGCGTGCAAACCCTGCGCCTCCAGGGCATTGACCAGCGTCTTCTGGGTATTGGCAGGGCCGTGCAAAAGCAGTTCGCGCAGCATTGCCCGACGCTGCGATTGTTCCTGAATTGAATTCGGCATAATTGTTTTCGATGGACCTATCGCATAAATATGCGCATATAAATAACAAAATGCGCATAAATGGTCAAGCCATCATTTCACAGCAATGCTGCGTTAAACTGCGCCGCTTCAATTAGCGAGGTAATCGAATGTCAGAAGTGGAATCGGTTGAGATCGAAACAGGTTCAGGTGCGGTCCAGGGCAGTGTGATCTGGCTGCACGGCCTTGGGGCTGATGGTCACGACTTTGAACCTATCGTGCCTGAGCTGCGGCTGCCCGCGGATCTCGGTCTGCGCTTTGTGTTCCCGCACGCACCGATTCAACCGGTCACCCTGAACGGCGGCATGGCCATGCGTGCCTGGTTTGACATTCTGACCCTGGACCGCGGCGGTCTGGAAGATGAGGCCGGTATTCGTGCGAGCGCAGAAATCCTCGAGCAGTTAATTGCGCGCGAGCAGGAACGTGGCATCGCAGCGAACAAGATTGTTGTTGCCGGCTTCTCACAGGGTGGTGCGATTGCGCTGCATGCCGGACTTCGATCCGGGCAAACACTCGGCGGCATCATGGCGCTGTCAACCTACCTGCCGATCAAGAGCACATTTGCGGACGAAGTTGTGCTCTCGGATGTGCCGATTCTTATGGCACACGGTTCACTGGATCCGGTATTGCCAATGGCGCTTGGCAGAGAGTCCGCGGACCTGCTGCTCGCAAACGACTTCAAGGTCGAATGGCACGACTATCAAATGGCACATTCGGTGTGTGCCGAAGAGATCGACGATATCCGCGCGTGGTTACTGTCGATCTACGCTGCGAAATGAATAGCGAGATTCGCCGCTCTTGCTGCCGTCTGCGGCGAAACGGCGTTCCGTCAATGACCACTTTCGGTGTTGGTCAGCGAGAACAACTGTAGAACAACGCGTACCGTACTCAGGCAACACAATAAACGGTGCGGTAATCGCGTGAGCGGTCGCGAACGGCAGTCGACTGGACTTCACTTCATCGACCGGGCCCTTTTCCCGGTCTGCGAGTACGCGCAGCAATGCGGTCTCGTTCACAGTGCCTTTGTCGATCAGGATTTGCAGCTGACTCCTGCTGCGCTCAACTTTTTCCCATGGCGTATCCAGAGTCGCGTTGCTGAGTGCATACAAACCTGGTGCCAGTTCGCCCGAATTTGCGCCACGATTGGACAAGTAAGCCAAGGTCTCGCCGTCAGACACGAGCAGGTTGAAGCCGGAAAAGTCGTCGCCCTGCAGAGTCTGTATGTATGCGCTTGGACTGAGCTTGCCCTGCAGGAATTCACTAACGAGATGGCCGCGCGAACGTCTACCGCGTTTGCTCGCATCCGCATCACGATAGTTGGTAACTGCCGCAAATTTACCGCTGCGATGCACGCCAAGCCAGGTTCCTCCAGCCTGCAGGTCGCGCCCGCCGAGAAGGTCTGCATCGTCGGGCCACCAATCGGCTTTCTGTGCCGGACGTGCGTGAAATTCGTCGCGGTTAGCGGCGATCAGCAGCGGGTAGTCTTCAACCGTTTTGAATGCAACCAGGATTAGACACATGCTACTTGCCGTCAGCCGCTAGCCAGTGGTCAACCAGGCGTCGTGCGATTGAAATCTGAAACGGCAACTTGGGGAATCCAGAGCGAAGCTCCTTGCGCGTAAACCATTGCGCGTCCTCTAACTCGCCATCATTAAGAATGATCTCGGACGATGTCGCCTCAGCCATGAAGCCAAGCATCAATGATGATGGAAATGGCCATGGCTGCGAGCTGTGATAGGTCACCTTGCCGACGCGAATATTGGTCTCTTCATAAACTTCGCGACGTACGGAGTCCTCCAGACTCTCGCCGGGCTCAACGAAACCGGCAACGGTCGAATAGCGACCCTCCGGCCAGTTGACCTGGCGCCCAAGCAGGCAGCGGTCGCCTTGCGCGACCAGCACGATAATTGCTGGATCTACTCGCGGAAAAACCTGTCGCCCGCAGTCCTCGTTCATGCACATTCGCGAATTGCCGGCCGCCTCCGGCCGAGCTGACGAACCGCAGACACCACAAAATTCTTGCGAGGCATGCCAAAGAACCAGCGCGCGCGCATGCGCAACCAGGTTCGCTTCATCGAGTGGCAGGACCGTGCCGAGGTACCGCAAGTCATGAAATTCGCCAAGCTCGGGAAACGGTGCGTTAGCGGCCGCGTTAATCGGCAGTGCAAACGCCGGGCGGTCTCGAAACAGGCCCAGAAATATCAGGTCCTGATTATCGACCATGGAGCCCACTTGATCGCGCGACAGCAAAATTGCCTGCAGCGGATCGCCGCCGATCAAGCACTGCTCTCCCCATACGGGTACAAAGCAACTTTGCTCGCTGCGCACAGCCTCTGCGAGCCAGGCCGAATCCTTGCGACGTTCTCCGATGCGATCAACGAACGCACCTGCGAATACATTGTGGTTTTCCATGTGACCTCCCTGGCCACGGGAAGTCTACGCCTCCAGGGTGCCTAGGTGCCAGCGTACAGCCGCGCTCCTGGGCGCCGGCGCCGATGCGCTTCGATCTCACAGGTCGGGCAGGTCTTGTAGTCCAATGCGTAGGAGTCCTGCACGTAGCTCCCGCCGCAGCCTTTGCACTCCGCCAGGTAGAGCTCGTCGTTGTAGGAAATACTGTGCAGCAGATTCCAGGCCCACTCGAAGCTCAGCGTCGGCCGGTCGTGCAACAACAGATAGGTTTCATAGGCGCGACATAAGCGATGGCCGAATTCCACATCCGGTCGCGGCCAGCAGGGAGCGATGTTCTTGTGGTCGTCGATACGTAGCAACAAGCCGCTGCAGAAAAGCGCGACCAAAACCGTGGCCTGCAATTGATTCTCGGGATTCTTCACGAATCGCGCTACTTGTCGCGGTGATTTGCCACGGCGACGCTGGACCTTCGTATTGCCACTGTCGCGAAAATAGGTCGAATAGAGTTTTCGAATCCGATCATCGGATAGTGCCGTGCACTCACGGATGGTGCGGGTTCTTGCTTCGTGCCCGATCATCCTCAGGGCAAGTTCGAACTGGCTGCGCTCGGCAGCATAGCGGTCATCGGTTAATCGCATTTCCAACCCTTTATGACAGAAATAGACCATATATAGTTAAATGAAGCCCTATAATATCCATAAATGGTCTAAAACGACAATGTATAGAAAATCAGAGAACCCACCAAAAACACAAAAGATAGGGGGAAATATGGAATACACGGGACCGGAAAGTACCGACCTGAGAGACGTTCGTTCGCTCAACGTTGCGTTTCTTGAGTATCTGGCTAGCAATACCGGCGAACAGCTGCGGCGAGAATTGCCCGTATCGTTGCGCTCCGCAGTGGCGGCGCTGTCACTGCGGCAAATCGAGCGTCTCGCCGCAGTCCCTTTCCTGCTGATGAGTTTGAACGAGTTGGACGATGGCTATTGGGATCGGTCCTCGTCCGACAGTCCGGTAAGAGACCTGTTCACGCCAGCGCGCAATGAAACCGACCCGCTGGCTCAGATCGCCTCCGCCGCACTCGGTTTCCTGTGGCAGCTTGCGCGCAAGAATCCGTATGCGGTGAGACTGATTTGCGGCGCATCGCTCAACTGGTGTGAGCAACTTGCCAACCGCACATTGCTGCATGTTCTGCAAACAGCCGCCGCCAATCCAGGCATTGTTGTGCCACGATTGGCTGACAATAGTGTTTTCTGGCACCGCCTGCTGGGCGCCGGCCTCAGCTCGGAGTCCGTGGTTCGCCGCGCATCCCACTTGAGCGCCCTGCAGACGGTACTAAAGCCCGTCGATAGAACCGCCAATAGTCGCTTCCGCTCGGCTGCCTGCTACTCGTCAACTCCGACGCTGCAGGTGCATGAACAGGGCAAGCAAAATCACGATGAATAATGCAGCGATGAACGGGTACAATACGCCGCCTCATGCATGCGCTATCCATCAAAGATCTACGCAAAACGTACGCGAACGGCAACGTTGCGCTCAAAGGCATCAATTTTTCTGTCGAGGCCGGGGATTTCTATGCGTTGCTGGGTCCGAATGGAGCCGGTAAAACAACCGCCATTGGCATCATTAGTTCGCTGGTTAACAAGAGCGGTGGCTCAGTTGAAATATTTGGCCACAGCATCGACACGGATCTCGAAGCCGCCAAAGCCTGTCTTGGGCTGGTGCCACAGGAAGTTAATCTTAATCTGTGGGAAAGCGTGCATAGCGTGGTTCTCAACCAGGCAGGCTACTACGGCTTGAATCGACGCCTTGCGGCGGAGCGCAGCGAAAAGTATCTGCGTGCACTTCGTCTTTGGGATCGCCGCAAGCACCAGGCACGCAGCCTTTCCGGCGGCATGAAACGGCGACTCATGATTGCCAGAGCCCTGGTACACGAGCCGAAGTTGCTGATCCTTGACGAGCCGACGGCCGGTGTCGATATCGAAATTCGGCGGTCAATGTGGGAGTTTCTGCAGCAAATCAATGAGGCTGGCACAACCATCATTCTGACCACCCACTACCTGGAAGAAGCGGAATCTCTGTGCCGACACCTGGCGATCATCGATGAAGGCAACATTATTGAAGATGCGCCAATGAACAAGGTACTGAGGAAGTTGCAGCGCGAAGTCTTTGTGCTGAGTCTCGCCGAGCCCATTGCCGAAGCGCCGCAGCTCGAGGGCTTCGAAACAAAGCTGCGCAGTGACACCGAACTTGAGGTGGACAAGGGGCCGGCACACAACCTCAATGATCTTTTTACGCAACTGGATCGCCACGACATCAAGGTTGATAGCTTGCGCAACAAGGCAAATCGCCTTGAAGAGTTATTCATGCGCCTGGTGGAGCAGAAGGAAGACGGTTTCAAAGCGATGGCCGAGAAATGAACATCAAGCTCAATCTCGTTGCACTGCAGACCATTGTTCGCAAAGAGGTCGTACGAGTCTTGCGGATCTGGGTGCAAACGATCGTGCCGCCGGCCATCACGATGACCCTGTATTTCATCATATTCGGCAACCTGATCGGTCGACGCATCGGCACTATGGACGGCTTCGACTACATGCAGTACATCGCGCCGGGTCTGATCATGATGTCAGTTATCACCAATTCCTATGGCAATGTGGTTTCATCCTTTTTCGGCGCAAAATTCGGCGGCCATATCGAAGAGATGCTGATCTCGCCTATGTCGAACGCAACCATTGTTATTGGTCATGTCGCCGGCGGCGTATTGCGCGGCATGCTGGTTGGTACCCTGGTTACGATAATCGCGCTGTTCTTCACCGATTTGGATATGCAGTATCCGTTAGTCACCGTATCGGTCGTGTTTCTGTCGTCGGTAGTGTTCGCGCTCGCAGGTTTTATTAACGCGGTTTTTGCACGCAAGTTTGACGACATCTCTATCGTGCCGACCTTTGTGCTTACTCCGCTTACCTATCTGGGCGGCGTGTTCTATTCCATCTCGCTGCTGCCCGAACCCTGGAAAACCATCTCGCTTGCCAATCCGATTCTCTACATGGTGAATGCGTTCCGCTATGGCATTCTGGGTACGTCAGACATCGATATCGGCACGGCCTACGCGATCCTGATTTTCTTTAGCGTCCTGCTATTCACAGTTTGCCTGCAGCTCATGCGGCGCGGTGTCGGTATTCGAGAATAACGATGTGCGGCCGCTTTGCATTCTATTCTCCAAGTGAAGCGACGGCAGCGCTGTTTGGGGTCAGCACATCTATCGCTGTGGAGCCGCGCTTCAACATCGCGCCCAGCCAATACATAGCCGGTATTCGCGACACTGAAGATGCGGGTCGCGAGTTGAGCATGTTTCGCTGGGGGCTGGTTCCGTTTTGGGCCAAGGATCCGTCCATCGGCAACCGCATGATCAACGCGCGCGCCGAAACGGTCGCCGAAAAACCGTCATTCCGTGCCGCCTATCGCCATCGCCGCTGTTTGCTGCTTGCCGATGGCTTCTACGAATGGAAAAAAGAAGGCGCCGGCAAAGTGCCGTACTTCATCTCCCTGGCTAGCGGCGAGCCGTTTGCCTTTGCCGGCCTGTGGGAAAGCTGGCAGTCAAAAGAGACCGAGGAGGTCATTCAGAGCACGACCCTGATCACGACGGCCGCGAATGAATTCATCAGCACCGTCCACCACAGGATGCCGGTCATACTGCAGCCGGATACGGCAGATCGATGGCTGGCGGGGGATGATGAGCTGATTGCGGATGTCAGCAGGGACAGCCCGCAGTTTCAGGCCTGGCCGGTCGACAAGAAAGTGAACAACGCCAGAAACGAAGGCGAGGACCTGATTATTCGGCGAGACTCGACGGATTGACGTAGGGCTGGGTCGCAATTAGCAAAGTACCGGGGCCGCCATGCACGCCGATCGCCGTACCGAGTTCTGTTATCGACAATCGTTTGCTTGCAGGCAATTTCTCCTTGAGCACCGCTGCTACTTTCGCAGCCTTCTCTGGACTGGTCGCATGCGCGACACTAATGATCATGGGGCCTTTGTCGCGAAACATATCAGCAACATGTTTCGCGAGTCTTGCAGGGATGTTGCGGCGGCCAAACAGACACTTGCTGAGTTTTATCTCGCCTTCTGGCGTGGTGCGGATAATAGGCGTGACGCGCATGTTCTCTGCCAGAAACTTGACCCATCTTGGAATGCGCCCGCCGCGAACCGCATAATCCAGATCTTCAAGAGTGCCGTAAGTGTAGGTTTCCGGGATCAGGGACTCGACCGCAGCAATAGTTGCCTGGGTCGACAAACCCGCAGCGCTGCATTCGGCCGCAAAAACGACCAGCAGGCCCTGGCCAACGGATGCATTGAGCGAGTTGATGACATGCACTTTGCCAGGCGCATCTGTTCGACCTGCAGCAGAACGCGCGGCCTCGTAGGTACCGCTGGCAGCGCTGGTCAGATTGATTGATACAACATCCGAAAAATGACTGGCCAGATATTGAAACTGCCGCCGGAAGTCACCGGGTGCAGGCTGTGATGTCGTTGGGTGATGCGGATCATTATCGAGCAGCTCATAGAACTCCTCTGCAGTAATACTTACCTTGTCCAGATAGCCACGGTCACCGAACTGAATGCGGCACGGCACCATGTGAATATCAAGTCGTTCCATATCACTGTCTGAAATATCTGCGGCCGAGTCTGTAATAACCGCAAACTTGCGTTGTGCATCGTGGCCGGTATTTTGTTGCGCATGTAGATCATCGGCCTTCTCGCCTCTGAGATCACCGAAGCGCCGACAAGCGTCAAAGACAGCTTGCGCATCATTTACATGAATGTGGACCTTCGCTTTGCGCTTCGAGCCCGCGAGCACGAGTGACGCCCCGAGGCTGTCGAGCGCTTCGCGTAGCTTGCGCCGATCGATGTCGGTGCCGGTGACGATGCATTCCGTGCAATAGCGATACTCGTATTCCTCATCCGCGGCGTCCGGCATATTCATTACGTCAGTCAGCAACGCACTCGACGCGTCCGGCATTGGCACAATCTCGCCAGTCGAGATGAACTCATGCATGCCCTTTATCAGATCGACGAATCCCTTGGCACCGGCATCGACTACGCCGGCTTTACGCAGTGCTTCGAGTTGCTCGCTGGTATGTGCAAGTGCTCGGTCGAGACTGGGCATTACCGCCGTGAAAACAGCGGCGAAGTTACTTTGCTGTGACCCCCTGACCTGATGCTCAACGTCCGCCGCGAATTCAGCGATAACCGATAAGATCGTGCCTTCCTGCGGGTTCGAAAGCGCATCGTGTGCGTATTCACTACCATTGCGCACAGCCTTGCTGAAAGTGGCCGTTGTAAAGCGGGTGAGTTCGCCAGCGGAGTCACTTACACCCTGAAAAAACTGCGCCATAATTGCACCGGAGTTGCCGCGCGCCCCATCGAGCAAGGCGTCGGCTGTGGCCGCGAGTAACGTGCCAAGGTGTTTTTCTCCGGGTGCCTGCAGGACGCCAAGAGCGGCGCTAAGAGAGAGGCTCAGATTGGTGCCGGTGTCACCGTCAGGGACCGGGAAGACATTGATTTTATTAAGAAAAGATTGGTCGGCCATGACGCTGTGGATGCCAGACTGCAAGGCCCGACTCAGGGTGTCACCATCCAGGTACGAGATACTCAAGTGTTGCTGCCGCTACTCGCGCGGCAGCAGGAAGACCCTGCCCTGGTGCTCGAGCACCACGCCGTCGGTTCTGATCTCGCGCACAACGGGCCCCTCGGCTGTTGTAGAGCCTTCGCGATGTTTGTTCATGTTGATAAACACAAAGCGGTCTGCGGGCGTTTCGCTGTAAACATGAATATCGAGATGCATTTCAGCAATCTGCAAGGAGCCTTCAAGACGCAACTCATCCATCGTGGGCACCACGGCGACTGAAGTGCTGCTGGTTCTGGGTACCAGCGGCTTGGCCGGAACCGCTTGTGCAACTTGCTCCTGTAACGGTGGAGGCGGTGGCGCCTTTGCGGCTCTGCTGTCGATTGCGACGGCTACCTGCTCTTCAAAATTACCGCTCGGCTGCTCGGCGACAGCTGCGGCTGCTTCAGGTCTGGCAGCGCTGGTCGTCGACGCCGGCTTCATCAGTATACCGATCAAGACCGCAAAGTTGATGAGTAGTAACACGCCCAGCATCCACAACCATCGTGTCGGGTTCGGGTTGTCGGCGCTTGACGGCACGCTGGAAAATTCGGCCGAGCTATGCTGCTGGCGCTCGTTCTCCGATTTCTTTAGTGCATCGAGGATAAAGGACATGTCTTACTCCTGCGCCAGTCGCGTGTTTATCAGGCGCGGTGTGTTGTCAGATTCAAGTAACGAATTAATAATAATCTGTGTTTGCTTGCCGGCCAGACCATCAACGTCGAGTCGCTGATCACGTTGAAAAGCTCGAACCTGTTGTGCCAGATCGCGGTCATACGCATCCGATGCAAGCGGCTCGGCTCGGTAACGCGGATCAATTGCGGCCAAACTCTCCCGCAGCCAGACCACATTCGCGTTCTGCACGCCGGGCGCCAGCGACACAGCAACTCCGTTGGGTGGTTGCCATAGCAGTTGATAGGCGCCGAACCACATATCCGCGATGGCACTGACCGGGTGCGTCACCGTGACGCCACCGATAGACATTTCCGCAGTGTCGCCCAGTATGGCGGTCAATACCACGTGATGTGAGTTGCCGGATTGATCGACAAGCTCCAGTACAGCCGGGCGATTGAGGCGGCGCAGTCCACTCCAGGAGCCGCGATCACTCAGACAACTAAAGCCGAGCGTTAGCGCGTATTCGCAGGCTGGCAAGGCAGTGCTACTCAGGTCAATATTCCAGACATCAAACAATGTCGCCAGCGCGGTTTCAGCGGTACTTAGTTCGACCGCCACAGCGAGCTGCTGGTCCAGCGAGACAGATGCTGCGGCTGCCGTTTCCAACTGTGGCTCCGGTGCGGGCTCGGCAACCGGTGCTGCTTCAATAGCGACCGGTGCGGCAACCACTGCGGCTGGCTCGGCGAAGGGTTTGGGGTTTTGATCGAACCAGACGGCCGCAGCGATCGCTAACATGGCGATGACTGCCACGCCGGTTACTGGCAGGGCCCATCTCCAGCCGGTGTTGAGATCAGGTTCGCCAGTGATCTCTGCGGCAGCCCGATAAACCAGACGACGATTTACCGTGCGGCTTCCCTGGCTGTAGGCGCCAAGCAGGGCGCGATCACAAATGACATTTACGAGCCGTGGTACACCCTGTGACAATTTATAAATCGCACGCTTCGCGCTGGCATCAAAAACCTCACCGAGCGCGCCAGCAACTTTCAGGCGGTGCTCAATGTATTGATTGGTTTCTTCTCGGCTTAGCGGTTCGAGGTGATAGCGACCCGTAATACGCTGAGCGAGCTGGCGCAGGTCATTGCGCGCCAACAACTCCCGCAACTCCGGCTGGCCGATCAGGATGATCTGCAGCAGTTTTTGCTTGGAGGTTTCGAGATTCGTTAGCAGACGGATTTCTTCGAGGACTTCTGGCGCGAGATTCTGTGCCTCGTCGACAATGAGAATAGTGCGCTGTCCCTCTGAGTGCGCGTACAGCAGGTGTCGGTTGAGTGCATCGATGAGTGCCTTGATGCTACCCCTGGGCGTAGGCACGCCAATACTGAGCTCTTCGCAAATAGCTTCCAGAAATTCCGGCGCGGAAAGTTGCGGATTCAATACCACGGCAACATCCGCGTTATTGGGCATGCGGTTTAGTAGTAGTGATCGACACAAGGTGGTCTTGCCGGTTCCCACTTCGCCGGTTAACTGGATGAAACCGCCGCTCTCGGTTACTCCATAGACGAGATGTGCGAGTGCCTCGCCATGGCGTTCGCTCATGAACAGGTAACGCGGATCTGGCGTTATGGAAAAGGGCTTTTCATTAAGCCCGAAAAAGCTCGTGTACATGGCTTGATTCTAACCCAATCAGGGCCTGTTCAAGGTCCTTGCTCGCCCTACGGACGCTGTGCCAAAGCGATCCTGAATCTCGTCAAGGGCCTTATCGACGCCGGCGGGCGCGGAATCGCTCTCAAAATCAAACAAATCGCGCTGTTCAGCAGGAGAAAGCTTGCTGCTACCGACCCCTAATAACCGAATACGCGCGTCCGGATTGGCTTCCAACCAGGCGGTGAGCAGCTCGCGGGCAATGCCGAAAATCTGCTCGGTACTGTTCGTGGGTGGCTGCAGACTCCGTTGGCGCGTGAAGGTCTGAAAGTCGGATTGTCGAATCTTTATCTGAATAGTGCCGGCCTGAAGCTGTGACTTGCGCAGGCGTTTTGAGGTCGTCTCCGACAGCGCCAGCAGCTCGCGATCCATTTGCTGACGATCGCTCAGATCCACATCGAAGGTTTCCTCGGCGCTGACTGATTTTTCCTCGCGATCGGATACCACCGGTCGATTGTCGATGCCCGAGGCGCGTTCCCGCGTGCGCTGCGCAAAGCGACCGAAGATCGGATCAAGATCGTGATCTGGCGCCAGCCTCAGATCAGCAATAGTTCTGATATTTACCGCGTGCAGACGGGCCAGAGTCTGGCGTCCGATGCCGGGAATGACCGAAACCGGCAACGGGTCGAGTGTTTGCCGACAGTTGTCGGCGGTGACGATGGCCAGACCATCTGGCTTGTCGAGATCAGACGCTATTTTGGCAACCAGTTTGTTCTCGGCCACGCCGACAGAAGCTGTCAGCTGCGTACGATCCTTGATCGTCTGCTTAATGCAGCGTGCGATATTCGGACCCGAGCCATGCAGGGCGCGGCTGGCGGTAACGTCGAGAAAAGCTTCATCCAGAGAAAGTCCTTCCACCAGTGGCGTGTACTCGCGGAAGACATCAAATATTTGTCGCGAGACTTCTTTGTAATGCGAAATGCGCGGTGCAACACGAATCAGTTGTGGGCAGCGGCGCATTGCTTCAGCGATTGGCATCGCAGAGCGAACACCGAACTTGCGAACCTCGTAACTTGCCGCGGCCACAACACCACGATTGGTGGTGCCACCGACAACGACAGGTTTGCCGCGCAGCTCAGGGTTGTCGCGCTGCTCGACCGACGCGTAGAAAGCATCCATGTCGACGTGCAAGATCGCGCGCTGTGTTTTCACCTCAGATTTGCCTAATTGCCTCGTTCGACGATGAATCGCGCCAGCCAGCGAAGCGAAGCCGCATTCTCGCCGAAGTCATCCAGTCGTTGCAGAGCACTGGCGAGCAGCTCGTCGCAGCGTTCTCTGGCCGCTTCGATTCCAACCAGGCCCGGATAGGTGGCCTTATTGAGTCTTTGATCGGCGCCGGTCTGCTTACCAATAACTTCCGTTTCACCTTCGACATCGAGAATGTCGTCCTTGATCTGGAAAGCGACCCCAATGCTGCGGCCGAATGCGTCAAGCGCGGCCAGTTGTTCGTCGCTGGCGGTATCGCTGAGCAAAGCTGCAGAAACGATCGAGGCATGAATCAGTGCGCCGGTCTTCAACGCATACATTTGCTCAATCTCTGCAATGCTGAGTTCGCGCCCCTCAGCCGACAAATCCAGGGATTGGCCGCCAGTCATGCCAAGCGAACCACAGGCATCAGCGACCATCTTGACCAGCCGCGTGCGGGTCTGCGCGGTTGCTGCCGGCATTGCCGCGAGCACACTAAATGCCAGCGGCTGCAGCGCATCCGCGGCAAGTATGGCGGTCGCTTCATCGTATTTTCGATGCACCGTTGGTTTGCCGCGGCGAAGATCATCGTCGTCCATTGCCGGCAGGTCGTCATGCACCAACGAGAAGGCGTGAATAAGCTCAATGGAGGCGGCCGGGGCATCCAGGCGTTGCTCGTCTATTTGCAGGCATTCACCGGCGGCATAGACCAGTAACGGGCGAACGCGCTTGCCACCGTTAAATACTGCGTAGCGCATAGCGTCGTGCAATTTCTGTGGCGCGATCGAGGCCGCAGGCAGGACAGAATCAAGCTTGGCAGCAACGCGCTCGGTATAGTGCGCGATTCGATTCTCAAAGCTTGCTGACAATGCCGGCTCCAGTGGCCACCGTGGGCCGTGTAGCGTACACCGAAAAGCGCCGCCCTGCGCGCAGGCGCTGGGCTATAATTCGCGTCCCGTCACCGTTGTCAGTTGTAGCCTATGCGGGCAAAAGCCAGAGCCCATCCGAACATCGCTGTCATCAAGTATTGGGGCAAGCGCGACCTTGAGCGAAACCTGCCTGCGGTGGGTTCGATCTCGATAACGCTGTCCGATTTGTACTCCGATATGGCGATAGAGGTCGACCCGACCCTGGGTGAGGACGTATTGCTGGTCAATGGCGATGCAAGTCGCGCCATGCTGGCGCGGGTCTCGTCCTGCGTGGATAACGTTGCCGGCAATGACCGACCCGCGGTCAGGATCCACAGTAATGGCAACTTTCCGATCGCGGCCGGGCTGGCGTCGTCGGCATCTGCCTTCGCCGCACTGGTGGTGGCCAGTGATGCAGCATTCGACTGCAGGAAATCTCATGCAGAACTGGTGAATCTGGCGGGCCGCGCATCCGGTTCAGCTGCCCGGTCTTTACTGGGCGGTTTTGTTGAACTCGAGAATCGTGACAAAGAAGTCGTGGTACGTAATTTATTGCCAGCGGACAGTTGGCCACTACGAATAGTTGTCGCCATTACAGCACCCGGGCCCAAGCCAGTAAGCTCTGGTGATGCGATGGAGATTAGTCGTACGACGTCGCCATTCTATGCGCGCTGGGTGGAGCAACAAGCAGAAGATCTGGCCGAAGCACGTGCTGCGATCAAAGCTCGCGACCTGCATCGCCTTGGTGCTATCGCGGAGCATAATTGCCTGAAAATGCACTCGGTCATGTGGGCTTCGCGACCGCCGATGATCTACTGGAACAGTGCGACCATCGCCTGCATGCAAACAGTGCGTGACCTGCAGTCGCAGGGCATCGCCGTATTTTTCACAATTGATGCGGGTCCACAACTGAAGGCAATTTGTCTTCCGCAACACGAAGCTACGGTGCGCGCTGCCATGGTGGCAACCACGGGTGTTGTTGATGTCATGGTGAGCGGTGTTGGCATCGGTGCGAGGGTGATTGACGCATGATCAATATCGAAACAAGCGCGCCCGGCAAAGTGATGCTCGCAGGAGAATACGCAGTGCTCGATGGCGCGCCTGCCATTTGCATGGCGGTGAACCGTCGTGCGCGTGTTTCGATTACGTCAAACGCCGAGCAATATCACACCGTTTCGGCACCGGGGTTTGCCGAGGGTCAGCAAGCTTTTGCAGCAATTGCTGAGATCGCCGACACGTATCCGTTGCTGGCCGCAGTCTGGCAGCAACTGCAGTTCGAAACACATGATTTCCTGGATATTGTGCTCGATAGCAGTGGCTTCAACGACGCCACAGCAGGCAAAATCGGTATCGGCTCCAGCGCCGCTATGGCAGTAGCGCTAACGGCAGCGCTTGCGCGTCTTGCAGGAGCCGGAAGCGATATTCGCAGCACGGCAATGGCGGCGCATCGCACGCTGCAAGGAGGCGTCGGCAGCGGCGCAGATGTCGCATGCAGTCTGCACGGCGGCATCATCGAATACCGTATGGGTGACAAACAGAGCCGTCAGCTGCGGTGGCCCGCGGAGCTCAGTTTTGCCTTGTTGTGGAGCGGTGTACCTGCAGATACAAGGTCGCAGCTAGATAAGCTGGCTGGTGTTGACGCGCATGCAAGCCGGGCTGAACTGGGCCATACCGCCCAGGCTGTCGCACAGGCGTGGCAGCTTGGCGATTCGACTGCAGTGCTGCACAGCCTGCGAGAGTATACGGAGGCGCTACGACACTTCGATGTTGACCACACGCTTGGCATATTCGATGCTGGTCATAGCACGCTCGCAAACGAAGCGGATTCGTCGGACGTCGTTTACAAGCCATGCGGTGCTGGTGGTGGTGATTTGGGAATCGCTATTTCGACAAACAAATCCGCGCTATCGACCTTCGTCAAGGCTGCGAGCGAACGAGGCTTCAAACTCATGGACCTGAGAATTGATCCAGCGGGACTTTTCGAGGCTGGGAACGAACAGTGAAGAATTCACGAATCAGCGGACTACATAAACTCGACGTCGCAGAGCGTCTCGATGAGCTAGGCCGACTAGGTTGCTTGTCATCTGCGGATGTCGAAATTCTCAAACAGGGGCAGCAAGTATTGCGAGTCGATGCTGCGGATAAAATGGTTGAGAACGTCATCGGCATTTTCGGCTTGCCGTTAGCAATTGCACCGAACTTCGTAGTTAACGGACGCGGCTATCTGGTACCGATGGTAATTGAAGAACCCTCCGTCGTCGCTGCGGTCAGTAACGCTGCGAAGCAGGCGCTACCGGACGGCTTCACGGCACAGTGTGATGACTGGTTGCTTGCGGGCCAGGTGCATGTAAGCAATATGACTGATTCTGCAGGCGCACTTGCCAGGCTAGCGAGCTGTCGCCAGGAGCTCATCGATCAGGCGAGTACTGTTCATCCGGGTTTGTCGAAGTATGGCGGCGGTGTGCGTGAGGTCGAGTTCAGAGCTCTTCAGCTGGAGGACGGCAGTGACATCATCTCTGTACATATTCTGGTTGCGACTGGCGATGCAATGGGCGCGAATATCGTCAATACGATTTGTGAGTCGCTGGCGCCACGCATTGCTGAAATCTGCCACGGCAATGTTGCGTTGCGCATACTTTCGAATCTTGCTGATCGCTCTTTAGTCACAGCGACGGTCAATTATCGGCTTGCAGCGCTGGCAACGCGGCAGTTCAGTGGTGAGGAGGTGCGTGACCGGATCGTCATGGCCAGCAAGATCGCTTCTGTAGATCCGTATCGAGCTGCAACCCATAACAAGGGCATCATGAACGGTGTTGATGCTGTGGCCATCGCGACGGGTAACGATTGGCGTGCTATTGAAGCCGGTGCCCATGCATACGCGGCCCTGTCCGGTCAGTATCGGCCGCTTGCGTGCTGGAGTGTCGCTGCGGACGGCGGCTTGCAGGGTGAATTAACAATGCCACTCAGGGTGGCAACAGTTGGCGGCACGTTGCGAGTCAATACCGCCGCCACCATGGCGCTGAGTATGACCGCAGTTGAATCGTCTCAGGAACTGGCACAGCTGGTGGCGGCTGTCGGCCTGGCGCAGAATTTCGCGGCCATCAAGGCATTGGCAACCAGTGGCATTCAGGAAGGACACATGCGAATGCATGCTCGCAGCTCGGTGCCGATCGCAAACAGCGGTTCAGACGCTGCCTTGCACCCTGAGCCGCAAGGTAGCGCAGCCGGCAAGGTGATTTTGCTGGGCGAGCATGCGGTTGTGTATGGCAAGCATGCGGTTGCGCTGCCAATTGCCAATGCAGTGACGGCCAACATCACATCGAGCGATTCCGGTGAGTCGAAGTACATCAGTAATCTGTTGGCGATTGTGCGGCAGGAACTCCAGATTGAAGGCGATACCTTCGGTGCAGACGTGCGTACCCTATTGCCGCCCGGCATGGGTCTGGGTGTATCAGCGGCTATCGCAGTTGCGATAATCCGGGCGGTCAGTGCATCGCGCAAGCTTGGATTGAGCGACGAAGACGTCAATCGTATTGCGTTTAGTTGTGAGAAGGTCGCGCATGGCAATCCGTCCGGGGTAGACAATGCGATTGCGACTTTTGCGGTGCCGATGCTGTTCAGCAATGCATCTGAACTCAGTATTGAGCGCTTGGAGTTGCAACAACAGCCACCGCTTGTTATCGCATTCAGCAGCCAGCGCGGTTCGACGCATGCGCAGGTGGCGGGTGTGCGCAAGCGATACGACGCGCAAAAGAATCACTATGCCGCGGTGTTTGATGAGATAGACGCACTTAGCATCTCGGCTGCAAAGGCTCTGACTTGCGGCGACTACAAGGCCCTGGGTGCCTTGATGAATATCTGCCATGGGTTGCTAAACGCTGTCGAAGTATCGACGCCGCAGCTGGACAGCATGGTCAGTCTCGCGCGGGCCGCTGGTGCTGCGGGCGCGAAACTAACGGGCGGTGGTGGCGGCGGCTCGGTAGTCGCACTTTGTCCAGGTGCAGTGCAGGATGTACGCCAAGCCTATGCAACAGCAGGTTTCGAGACCTTGGTTTTGCCACAGATGGAGGAAGGTTAGGTGGAAAGTGCGCACAGGACTGTGTCCTCGGAAGCGGAGGAGCTCATCCTTGTTGACGAGAATGATATGGAAGTCGGTTTTCTCTCAAAAGCGGAGTGCCACAATGGCGCTGGACAAATGCACAGAGCCTTCTCGGTGTTCCTGTTTAATGATGCAGGCGAATTGCTGCTGCAGCAACGCAGTGACCTCAAGAGACTGTGGCCCGGTTATTGGTCGAATACCTGTTGCAGCCATCCGCGACGCGGTGAGTCGATGGCAGTTGCGACGCAGCGCAGACTGAGTGATGAGCTCAACATAGATACGTCACTGGAATTCGTCTACAAGTTTGCGTATCAGGCGAGCTTTAACGAGGCAGGTTCGGAGAACGAGCTATGCCACGTCTATCTTGGCAAGGTAAAAGATGATGTGGTGCCCAACGAACAGGAAATCGCGGCAGTTCGCTTTGTCAGTCCGACTGCACTGCTAGCAGAGTTCGAAACTCAGTCCGACAGACTCACCCCCTGGTTCAAGATGGAGTGGTTCGCACTGATCGAAAAGCATCGCGAAATTTTATCCAGCTATTGCGCCTTACAATAAATTTGGAATTGCTATGACCAAGAAGACTGTTTCGCTCGTTCTCGGCAGCGGCGGTGCACGTGGCCTCGCGCACATCGGCATCATTCATTGGCTTGAGGAGCACGACTATGACATCCGCTCGATCAGCGGTAGCTCCATGGGGGCGCTGATCGGGGGCGTATATGCCTGCGGCAAGCTGGATGTTTATGAGGAGTGGGCGCGGGCGATATCCAAACTCGATATCGTCAGGCTGCTGGATGTTTCATGGGGCAAGCAAGGTCTTGTAGAAGGAGAGCGCATCATGACGGCGCTCAAGGATCTGGTCGGCGATCACTGCATCGAGGACCTGCCCATAAAATATACGGCCGTCGCCGCTGATATAAAACGCGAAAAGGAAATCTGGCTCAAAGAAGGCTCGCTATTCGATGCCATTCGAGCATCGATCTCATTGCCGTTGTTTTTGACACCCTTCGAGATCAACGGCATGAAACTGCTCGACGGTGGCATTCTGAATCCGGTGCCAATCGCGCCGACCTTCGAAGACCATACTGACTTGACGATCGCCGTCAATCTTGGTGCTCCGCCGACGCAGCGCTCGCGGCCTGAACAGAAAACCGCAGCAGAGGTCGACGATGCGCCCGCGGCAGATAGTATGCGGGCAAAGATCAATCAGTTCATCGAGGATCTGACGAGCCCGTTTCAGAGTGACGACTCTGACAGCTGGCAAATGCTCAGCATCGCCAATCAAACATTCGATGCCATGCAGGGGGCAATCGCCAGACAGAAGCTGGCGGCGTATCCACCGGATCATACGATCATGATTGCTCGTAATGCATGCGGCACGATGGACTTCGACCGCGCCGACGAGATGATCAAGCTCGGTTATGAGACCGCAGCCGACCACCTGATATGATGCGGGCCGGCCGCTGTTGGTCCGTGCACGATACGTATTTGTAAGGAGCGATAACGTTGTCCACCGAGGATCTTCAATCTCTAGCGCCGGTCACGGATGCCGCTCGTATCGATGTCATGGACATCCTGCGGGGCTTCGCACTGATCGGAATCATCCTGATGAATATCGAGTGGTTCAATCGCAGCGGTACCGATTTGCGTAGCTTCGATCCCAGCCTGACAGGGCTGGACCATGCCGTCGGCTGGTTGATACGCGCCTTCGTTGAAGGCAAATTCTACAAATTATTCGCGCTGCTGTTTGGCATGGGATTTGCGGTGATGTTACTGCGCGCAAAAGAAGTCGGCAGGCCGTTCGGGGCATGGTTTATTCGCCGCATGCTGGTACTGATGCTAATCGGGTATGCGCATGCAACGCTGCTCTGGGATGGCGACATACTGCATGACTATGCCTTCGCCGGCCTGGTTTTTCTCGGTTGGATTTACCTCTTCGATACGCGTTGGCTGCGTCGTTTCAATACGCCAGCAATGTTTCTCAAGATCGGCGTGGTCTGGTTATTGCTGCCTTTCCTGATTGCGACGTTTGTAGGCATTGGGTTCGGAACGCGATCCAGCCATGACGACGTTACTCAACAGTGGCAACGCGACGTCGAGATTGCGGCCGCTGTAGAGCAGCGCCTGGCAGAACCGGCGCCTGTAGACGAAACGGCTGAAACCGAGACTGAAGATGCGGCCGAGCCTGAAGAGCTGAATCCGGCAGAGCTTAAGGAGCAAGAAATCAGCGACTGGGTCGGCGCGGAACGCAAGCGGACGCAAAGAGCCGCTGAGCAAGTCGAAATCATGTCCGGCGACAGCTACGTTGCCGCTGTGCGTTACCGCATCTCTCACTTGCAACGAGATGCGCGCAATATGGTCTCCTTCACCCTTATTTTGCTCATTCCGATTTTTCTTGTCGGCTATTGGTTTATTGCCAGCGGCGTACTGAAACACCATCGTGAGCATCAGCCGCTATTCAAGTCGTTGGCCATAGTGGGAATGGTATTCGGCACGATGCTCTCTGTTGGCAGCCTGTTAGTCATGCAACACCCGATCGGGGAGATCTCGATTTTGATCGGCAGCACGGCGTTTTGGGCATTCAATCTCGGTCAGACCCTGCTGACCGCCGGCTACCTCGGCCTCATTGTCGTTCTCGCGGGCCAGTCCTGGTGTTCCCGGGCTCTCAACTGCCTGGCACCTTTCGGTCGCATGGCGCTAACCAACTACATCATGCAGACAGTGATCCTGGTGCTGCTCTTCTACGGGCATGCGGGTGGACTTTATGGGGAGTTATCGCGTGCGCCGCAAATGCTGGTTGTTGCCGCGATCGTGGCATTTCAAATGGTGCTATCCGCCTGGTGGCTGCAGCGATTTCGCTTCGGTCCGTTGGAGTGGCTGTGGCGATCCGCGACTTACATGTCGTGGCAGTCGCTGAAGAAATAATCCGTGCTAGCTCAGACCGCCGATAAACGCTTCCATTTTTGAGCGGGTGGCCTGGTCGGGCATGTTGCCGAATCCTGCCATAAGATTATCGGCCATATGCCGCGGATTTCCGGTGCGTGGAATTACACACGTTACCGCCGGGTGTGAAATCACATACTTAAGAAAAAACTGCGCCCAGCTGTCACAGTCAATTTCGCTCGCCCAGTCTGGCAGCGCCACGCCACGTGTCATATTGAATAAGTTCGCTTTAGCAAACGGCACGTTGACCATTACGGCTACACCCAGCTCTTGCGCCAGTGGCAACACTTCTTCGGCGGCAGCGCGCTCTACCAGGTTGTAGTTCACCTGAATGAAGTCGAGGTTTTCATTGCGCATCAACTGCATCATCTGTGCATGTCCGGTATCGCGATGAATCGTGATGCCGATGTAGCGTACCTTGCCTTCCTCTTTGAGTTTGCGAATCGAGGGAAGGTGTAGCTCCCAGTCGCGCATACTATGCACCTGCATGAGATCAATCACCGGTGTGTGAAGGCGCTGCAGCGAATCGGCCATCTCGTCGATGCCGGCTTGTTCGCCTTCGGAAAAGACTTTGGTTGCGAAAAACAGATCATCCGTCAAGCCAAGCTCTGCACAGAGATCGCCAACGACCGCCTCTGCACGACCATAACGCGGCGATGTGTCGATCAGCGTGCCGCCTCGTGCCGCCAGCAGTTTCAAAACGTCGCTGAGGGCGGCACGTTCTTCGGGCGTTCCAGCTACGTCAAAGGCCTGCAGAGTTCCGAGGCCAATCACCGGCAGTTGCTCGCCACTGGAAGGAATTCGCTTCGTTAACATACTGGACGAGCTCAAGGTGTGTGCGTTGAGTTGGCTGGCGCAGACAAAAACCGATGCAGCGCTGGTGGCGATGAATCTTCTTCTTGAAATCGTCATATGTCTCCTAAAGTGTATCGACCTGAAAAATAATGAGCTTGTCGCTCGACGTCATGACCAGGCGGTTGGCGCCTGCTTCTTCGAGAGATAGCGGCGGACTATTCAAGCTGCCCTCGCGAGGCACGCTTGCTGTTCGCGAATGTATGCTCACTGCACACCGTCAGAACACTCAGGCCATCGAATACGACAAGCCTGGCGGTATCGGGCGGTCGCTCAGAATCCTTTGCCAATGGTAATGCCGATCACATAAACACTATCACCATCGACGAAATCCATGTCGATTTGCGGGGAAACCTCCCAGCCGCCAACTTCAAACCCGTATTCACCGCCAATACGCAATAGACTTTCGCTGCCGAATTCGCTGTCCTCAATGCCAGGGGCTACATAAAACTTCCACTGGCCGGTATGCAAGGCGAGTGGCAGAGCGTAGACGGTGGCGTCGATGTCACCGAAGGTGTGCTCGGCCAATATGCCGATACCGAACCGGGCATTGAGACGTCTTTCATATTCCAAGCCCAGAGCAAAGCCAGACTCGCGTCGCTCTTCTGACGCAATGCCGATGAATACGGCGAGGAGGTTCTTATGGTGCTCCTCGTGTGTTTCAGACTCATTCGCAAGCACCGGCAAAGCTACACCCGGCCCGAGTAGCAGGCAGCATGCGATAAGCAGCGCGCGATGCTGTGGCATGCGAATCATTGGCGGTTTTCGACTACTCGCCGCCTTCCTCTTCCCAAGTCGTGGCAGCATCAACCTCGCCCAAATGGTCTCCCAAGGTTGCGGCCCAGCCACGCAAAATTTTGCGCGCTGCAGCTTTGTTAGTTCCACTGCTTGCTCGATACGCCAAACCGCTCCTGTTGTCGACTGCCGGGTCGACAACGCGTGCAATAATTTCGCCCGTCGTGGAATCATATAATTCCATGAACAATGTCATCTGCCCGGCAGACGCCACTACCGTGCGATCCATGCTCGTATTGCTTAATTGCGGCGCCGTAATATCGAGATTGATGAGTGCGGGTTTTACCGCGAGAACGTCCAGGCCGGCTGTCTCGACGATTTCGTAGCCGCGTTTCTCTTGCAGTTCCTCGGTGAACACCGACTTGAACATTTCAGCCAGGCCTGCCTTGATTTCTTCCATGTCATCAGGACGAACCCGGGTTGTGCCGGGGATAAGATTCCTGTTGTAGTCTCGATCCCAGTTCTTGCGAAATGCAATGTAGGCATCGAACAGCACAACCTTCGTATACTGATCGAGAGACGCGCCGGGCCTTGCGTAAACGTACTTGAGCTCTTTACTGTCTATCAGCACCAGTCCCTCGGGACTTGTCTCTGGCATTTCGTCGGCCGCGCTCGCAATCGATACCAGAGCAAACAAGCCTAGTAGTGCGACGGCATTTTTCAACTTAAGTAGTGAGCCCATGTTCGATAGTCCTAATTTGGTTATTTGGTTTTCTGGTTACGCAATTTTGTTGCGCGAATCTAGCCCACGTAGCGGTAATATTCGATACCCAGATCGCTAAAGTGTCTTTCTTCTGCATTGCCAACGTGGTCAACGATGAACTCGTTTTGTGGCACGTAAGCGAGGTTATCTGGAATTTTGCCTGCGTGCAGCAACTTGTACTGTTCATAGTCGAGGTCAACAGCACGGTCCATGACGCGACCAAAGCCAATGGCTTGAGTGGCCTCGCGCCAGCCATCGGCAATGTAGAACGGAATTACCTCGGCCGCGTCGCCACTGCCGTATCCCAAGGTCAAAATCTCTTCACCTGCCTGCAATCGATTCTCGTCGCGGGCCTGTTCAAAGCCCGCCGCCAACCATGCCGGCAAAGCGGCGGTGTACAAATTGCCGAGATCCAGCATCGTGTCACTGCCAAGTGCGAGCTTGTCGAGAACTTCGACACGATAGTGACGTGAGGCGCGGAATACCCGCAGAGCCGCCATCGTTAACGGATAGATTTCATATTGCAGTCGCTCAGGCGAGGCAAGCGTCGATACCTTCGGCTGGCTCATCATTTCTGTACGCAGCCGTTCTGCATCAATGCCTGCTTCGTAGCAGTAAGACGCGAGCTCGGCTCGGTCTTCAGAGCTGCCCTGACTGAGGGCAAACAGGTATGCGACGGCCCAACCCGTTTCCGGCATACGCCGATACGGGCGATGCATGAATACCGTCTGCAGCGAGCGCAGATACTCAATCGGGATCAGGTCGCGCTTGCGATACATGTCGTTGAGCGCCTGCAACGTTTCATCGATGTAGCAGGTGGTGGAATATTTGCCGTTAAATACGGGGAAGTCCTTGATCTGATTTGACTCAGAGCGATCCTGACCACAGAAACGCAGCATTGGCTTACGAAAATCCATTACCCGGTAGTCGGATGCTGAGCCGGAACCCGGCAGGTCGACGATCGCGAGTTTTGGGTCCTCTTCCAGCAGCATTGCGACTGCGCCCGCACCTTGTGTCGGTTCGCCACTGCTGCCGCGCGCGTACTCGGCGATATCCGCGCAAACCACAATGGCCTGTCCACCAGCGCCATCGAAAGCCAGCTGCCGGATCGCGCCCTTCATGCCGTAAACACCGCCGAGGCAGGCGTGCTTAAATTCAGGAACCTCGCAGCTTCTGGCGATGGCTGGCTTGCCCTGCGCCTCGAGTGCCTGATCTACCATGCCTTTGACGATGATTGCGCCGGCCGAATTGTCCGTGCTGGATTCAGTGCCCAGTCCCAGAAACTTGATGCGCGTAGGGTCGACGTCGTACTGGTCAATGAGCCTTAGAACGGCGGTAGCGGCCATGGTATAGACGCTGTGCTCCGGGCCGCGCACCCTGAAACTGCGCCCGACAACCTCTCGGACCTTGGGCCACTGATCGCCAGTCCACTCACACCAGTCCTCCAGCCAGACGCGATACGGCGGTACGTAGGCGGCCAGGCCGCTTATTCCGATTCGTTTTGTATGGGGAGATACGCTCATAATTGTTGGTTTTTTTCGCCTAGCCCGTCGATTTTAGTGGTCCAGGCCGCCAGTAACAACTATCTATTCGACCGTAATGGTTATGGTCGGCGACGATACCGGCGGTTCGTGAGGAATATGCAGGTGATCGCCGAGCAAAAGCAGCAGCGTGTGTTGGCCGGGATCGAGCGTCAGCTCTGTAGACGTGCTGCCGTCGCCAAAGTGAATATGGTTGGCATCGGCGGGTACCGGTCGGTCCAGAGGCGGCAATCCGGTGTCCACCAGGAGATGATGGTGTCCAGAATGCTCATCGTTGACGCCGGCAGGAGCAACAGCCATGCCCTCAATGCCGAATTCGACAGTGACCGGGCTCGATACTGTGGCGCCGTCCGTCGGCGTGATGAAAAAGACGCTGGCGCCTGGAGCAGAGGCCGTTCTCGGCAGCGCGGGAGCGTCGTCAACGGCAACCGCTGCTGGCGCCTCGCTTGCAGCCGATGCTGCGGCTGCCGGGGCTTCTGTCTCCGATTGTCCGCAAGCGGAGATCAAGACGAGCGTTGCTAATGATGTGACGGTGGCTAATTTATTGAATGCCATGTGTGGCTCCTTTGTGTAATCACCTAGAGTGTGTAATCACCTAGATCGAGAATGCTGCCAGCGCGAAAGTGATTGCCATTATGGTCGAAAATCCAGCGATATAGGCGATGAATAGGACGATAAATTTCAGAAAAGTAACGAATCGACTCTGACCGTACACGCGGCGCATCGCAACGAACAGGTAGATCGGCATATATATTGAGCTGGCGACCACAACGAGTGTGCTCAAAAGTTCGTGCAGCGCAAGCGCCGTCGCCGCTCTGACGAACAGGACCTGCAGTGTCAGCATCAAGAACATGAAAGCGTGGAAGTGCACAAAGAACAAGAGGTGTTCTACATAATAGCGACGCGACAGTGGATACAGCGCTTTTAACACCAGGGCCATTAGCGGCAACAGAACGATCAGCGCTGTTGGTACATTGCTAATGACTTTTTCAGATAAGGACTTGCCCTCGTCGGCGACGATCTGCTTACAGATCTTGCCGACTCTTTCCGGAGTGAAGCGACGTGCCAGGAAATCCGGCATGTCCTCTATGTCAGACTCCTCCACCTCGCAGTCGCTTTCGTCATCGTCGGCCGGGGCATCATCATCAAAACGTATAATCACACCGTCGTCGTCTTCCGCGGCGTTCCCGGCATCCTGCTGTTCGGCAGGCGCCTCCTCGAAGAACAGGCCTAACTCCTCGCGCGGATTAAAGAAAGCCACGACAAAGAAAATCAGGCTTAACACGAGGTACATGCGAAACGGCGGCATGTATCGGGCGCGACGGCCCTGTAGGTAATCGTAGGTCAATCGACCGGGTCGAATGACCAGGGGAACAACCGTTTGCCAAAGCCGGGAGTCGAGTTCGAACAGGTCGCCAAAAGCGTCAGAGACAAGTTCCCAAAGTTTAATCAGCCGACTACGTGATCTCTGCCCACAGCTACCACAATACTGACCGCGCAGGTGCGTGCCGCAATTCAGGCAATCCGGTGATTCATCAGGCGGGATATCGTGAGTTTCGTCTTCACGCAGTACGCGATCGGCAAATTCGGCCTTGTCGCCAAACTGGCTTGCGATGGTGGTCTCAATCTGG
>Ga0316204_10004246_pt1 | contig 26250 bp, 24 predicted proteins | sample 6monrhotite_MG_2_FD_205661 | JGI IMG/M metagenome (GOLD analysis project Ga0316204, IMG submission 205661) | Microbial mat bacterial communities from mineral coupon in-situ incubated in ocean water Damariscotta River, Maine, United States -... | ecosystem: Environmental > Aquatic > Marine >...
TTTTACTGGGATACAGCGAGACATCCGGAGCAACATCCGGGTAAGGGCCTAATGCTTTTGTCAGTACATTGGCTGGCGGCTTGTCGCCATCAAAACATTTGTCTTTCCAAAGTTGCAGCAATGAATGGTCAGTGGTTATCTGGGTGAGTGTTTGTTTATGATAACTATAGGCTCGGCTATCACCAACACTGAAAATGACGGACATCTTTTGCTCCGGTAAATACCAGCATCCAACAACCGTGGTTCCCATACCTTTCCCTTCAAGTAAACCTCGATCTTTATTGGCCTGATTAATGTTTAGATTGGTTTTTTCAATGGCATCGGTGACGGCAGCCAATTCAGAGAATTCGAGATCGCTTCCCGAATTTTGTATCGATTTGTTATGATTCAGTAAAGCAGATTCAATGGTATCAGCGGCAATTTTACTGGCGACTTCACCGGCCTGATGACCGCCCATACCATCAGCAACGATATATAAGTTATTTTCCGGATTCAGGCGAATATTGTCTTCATTGTGCTTTCGGGCTCGGCCCGTATCAGTTTGACCAAAAGCCGTACATTTTATTGAGAGGAAACGATTTAACATAGAATTACTGAATTATGGTGGCCAGTTTTTATTAGCTCAGAGCATTTAATATACCCGGAAAGTGTTAATAGCCCAGGGCTATTTTAGTTATATAAGAAATAATAGCCTAGTTTTTCAAAAAAGCATAACAATGATCCGTGTTAAATATCTTGAGCACAGCAAATAACGATTTTAAAAATTTCTCTCAATACTCTGCAGAGTGACAATTTTCAGGCATTATTTAGCAGCAACCACCGCTTTTACTCGAATCATTAGAGATATTGTTGTTATCAAAAGGTAAGCTGGTACCGCAGTCAGCAAAAATGCCAAAATGTTTGCTCATATCGCCATAAAATTCGAAGTGCTCCCGAAAGCGGGTTTCCTGCAACATTCTCCAGGTGTTGCCACAGACAAGGAAATGGCGGCCTTTTTCAATGCTATGGTGTTTATCGAGGGTAAATACCTCTTTATGATGTGGAATGGTGCCCTTGTAAACGACTGATTGGCCATAGTCTTCACAGGCAGCTTCCAGACCTTCGAGTTTAAACAGTCGATAAGTCGCGGAATAAAAATTTATATGGCCAATGAGTTCTTCAATTTCAGGATTGTCGATAGCCAGAGGCCGATCCTCAACCAATCTTGGGTCAAGGAAACCACTTTGTTTTGCCAGATTCTGAAAGTCATTCCAATACAGAGCGCCACTCAGGCATTCACCATATAAAACGGGATCTTGGACCAGATGCTGAGGAACACGTCGGTCACTATAAACATCAGAAAAATACAGCTCACCACCGGGTTTTAATACCCGATAAGCCTCCTTCAAAACCGATTCCTTATCCGGTGACAGGTTGATCACGCAGTTGGATACAATGATATCAAAGCTATTATCTTCCAGCTCCAGTTCATCCAGTTTTTCGATATAGCCCTTTTTAAAAGCCACATTTGCTTTGCTATAACCAAAGGCATCGGTATGATAATCAATGTATTGATTGGCAATTTCCAGTTGCTCATCGGTCATATCGACACCCAGGACAAAGCCGTCCTGACCGACAAGTTGGGAAAGAACATAACAATCACGCCCGGAACCACTGCCTAAATCCAGTATGCGCATATCGGCCAGTAGTTGGGGGCGCACCAGGCCGCAGCCATAATAGCGAGAGGCAACTTCAGCATGGACTTTGCTCATTGCCTGTTTCAGGTGTTCAGGCATATCCGTATCGGTGCAGCAGGCATCCGTTTTTAAATCACCTGAAGATTGTAATACTTTACCGTAATATTCTTTTACTTCATCAAACATAAAATACATACCAACGTTTGTTGTTTTAAACAGAAATCATATACAAAAAAAATCCATAAGGAAAGCACTGATTGTATCCTGGTTGTCTGACAGGCTTTACTTGAATAAGCAGTGAATTTCCCCTATCCTTACTACAGTAATTGTATGATTTGCCGATAGTTTTAATATGTGCAATTGTAAATAAGAGAAAAAAATAATAATGACAATACCACCAATTTACTGGACTCTGATGGGAGAGATAGCACTTGTGCTCATTGGCGTGTTATCGACGGTAATTTTTGTAATTTTAAAAGATCGAAAAAAGCTTAGAGAATATTCCGAACATCTGAAAGATATTATAAAAAATCTTAAAGATAAGCTTAAGAGCAATGAGGAGCAGGACAGTCAGGAGCGAGTGCTTGGACTGTTAAATGACCTGATTGAACATGTCCGTGAGCAATATCAAACACAACACGGTAATGAAATCGCTTCATCTTCTGATGATGATAAACTTTCTGTCGATAAGTTTATATTAATTGCAGGTTATCAAACCATTCTGGCTGAATTAAGTGCCCTGGAAAATAGCAATGAAGCTGAAGTTGTCTGGGAAAAAATAAAGAATGAACTGACACCTTTGATCCAGAATTATCTCCAGCCGATATTATCGGCACAAACTGCCACGGGTGACAGTGATGATGCAAATTTGAAAGCACAACTGGAAAATTCTGAACAACGAATCGAGAATCTGGAAAAATTCAAACAGCTTTATTTTGATCTGCAAAATAAAATGACTAATAGCGTTGCAGAGATTGAACAGCTTAATGAACAAATTGCTCAATTAGCTGAAGGCAGCGACAGTTATGCTGATATTATGGCTATCATTGAAAAAAATAAAACACATTATATCGATATGGGTCAAATGATTGGTATGGATAAAGACAAGCATCATGAAAGTGTTGCTGAAAAAATGGATTATAGTGATGAATTGATTAATGAACGAAAAGATGAAATTAAGCGACTCAAAAGCCAGATTTCCAAACAGTTTGAAGAAATATGGAAGTTGCAAAATAATCTATCCAGCCAGGGGGGAGAGGGTGCCAGTCCCGAAGACCTTAATGCTGGAATCGAAGCATTTGCTCGCCAGTTAAAAGATGCGGAACTTTGTATTGAAACCATGGATATGGAAATTCAGACTTTGACTTCTGAGCTCAGCAATGTGAAAAATCAATTAAAGCAACCGGGTGAGGCTGGAGCCAGTGGCGGCGCGGAAGATAAAGGCTTATCTCAACAGGAAAGGGACGAAATGTTGGCCCGTTTTGCTCAGGAAAGTAAAGAAATGATGAGTTGTATTACTGGCCTGGAAGATAGTAATGCGGAACAGTCAAAAACGATTAATGAGCTTGAAGAAAAATACCTGAAACTGGAAGCCGATTATTCAGCCATGGAAGCAAAATATTTGCAAGCCATGGAAAAGTAAATCAGCTCTGGCAGTTAGTGCAATAAACGGTGCTGCGATTAGCCAGCCGGATTTCCTTCAGAGGCTTAGCGCATCTGGGACAGGCTAAGCCCTTTCTGCCATAGACCAATAGCTCCTGTTTGAAATAACCCGGCTTACCGGTGCCGCCAACAAAATCTTTTAAAGTGGTTCCGCCCTGTAAAATTGCTCGCGCCAGTATGCGTTTGCATTCAATACAAAGCTGTTCATAACGTTTCAGGCTGATTTTCCCGGCGGCACGCTTAGGGTGAATACCGCTGGCAAACAATGCTTCATTGGCATAAATATTTCCGATGCCAACCACTACTTTGCTATCCATAATAAACTGTTTAATGGCCTGTTTTTTATTTCTGGATAATTTAAACAGCAGGGTGGCGTTAAATTGTTCTGATAAGGGTTCTGGTCCCAGGTGCTTGAGTAGCGGATGGTTTTCAATGGTTTGATCGGTCCACAATACGGAACCAAATCGACGTGGATCTTTCAGTCGCAGCGCTTTACCATTGGCAAAGCAAAATTCCACATGTTCGTGTTTGTCATAAGGAGTGTCCGGGGCAACGATGCGCAGACTGCCGGACATGCCGAGGTGGATAATAACCGTACCTGTGCTAGTGCTCAAGAGCAGATATTTGGCGCGGCGTTTGATATCGATGAATTTTTGCTGAGTGAGCTGTGTGGCAAGGTCGTCAGGAATCGGCCAGCGCAAACGGGGATTTCTAATATTGACCTGGGTAATGTTGCTATTGAGCACATGCGCAGAAATTCCCCGGAGCGTGGTTTCAACTTCAGGGAGTTCAGGCATAATTGTTTACGATTACCAAGCTAATAAGCAACCGCTGGTTTAAAAATTAAGATTGAGCGATAAAAAGACGAATTAGAACCTATCGTCTTCAAAACGTCCCAATGGTCTGTTAAAGGTATAATTTAGAGGATCTTCAACCAGCACTTCTGCCGTTTCACTGAAATTTTCACCTGGAACACTGAAAAGTAAGCCAACACCGAACATGACGCCACCAATAGCAGCACCCACTAAACCTAATGGACGGGCAAGCACCTCTACTATAATATCACCTTCTTTAACCCGGGTATCTTCATCGTAATAGCTCGCAGCAAAACTGCTGGAAGCCATAGTAATCAGGACGCTGAACAGTATTGCATTCGTTATTGTTTTCATTTTATCCCCACATAATTGCTCTTTATCGCGAGAGTGTTTGTCTTTATTTTATTCTAGAATAGAGTTTTTAAAAAAGATACACATTTGAATATATTGCAATAATAGTCAGGTAATTTCTACAAATCAAGTTTAAGAGCTTGAAAATATTAAATGATTCACGTTTTTTCCGGTACGGGGACAAATTCGGTCAGCAATTTCAGAATTTGTGGCGTTATCCAGTAAGCAACCTGAATATCGGTTCGTAACAGCTTGATTTGCTCACCTTCCTGGACAATCAGGTATTCCAGTGAACTCAAACCTGGCTCAATATTATCCAGCTGGATGAGAATTGTTTTACTTTTGACTAATTCGGCATTATCCAGAGTGACTGTGACATTGGTTTCAACCCGAGAGGCTCGGGCCTGCTTCCAAAATTGCAGAAATTGCGCAATGCTATCCGAGGACGTATCGGGATCATCCGTGGTTAGTTGCCATTTTCCCTGATCCAAAACGAGTTTTTTGTTATGCCAGGTAATACTTTTAATGCTTGCCTTTGGTGGCAGCAGATGGGGTGATATAAACGAATCCAGGTTAGCTCTCAATTGATAAAACACCGTGCCATTGATTAAGTGCACGCTATTCTGATTGGCCTGGATATTAGCATCAATATTCATGGCATACCGCTGACCATTGACGGGCGCTTCACTGCCAATAACAAATTTACTTTCATTGAGCCAAATTGCGATCAGTGGTTTATCCAGTTGGAAACGCGATAGGTCTTCATCGCTGACCTGAAAACTTGAATAACTGCGTTTTTGTGCCAGGGCGGTAATGGTCTGCACTCGCTGGGGATTGGCTGGTAGCTGATAGGGTTCCTGTAAAAACCAGCCATTGTCATTGTGGCTGAGTTTGATTTGGCCGATATCCTGGCGATCGATAATAATCGTTTTTATATCGTCGGCTTTCAGGGCGCTCAAATAGTTAAAAACCGTTGGATGTATCCCTGGTTTATACCAGGCGACAAGAGATAAAATAATCACGATGATTAATAATTTGAGATTGATTTTAGCGTCACGAGACATTAGAGGTTACGCCTCCTGAACCAGATAATGCTGCCGGTCAGAATCAGCATACCGGGTAGTATAAATAAGAAAAAACCACCCAATAGAGAAAGAACGGTTGGGGATATCTCCAGAATAATATCATTTTTGGTTCGAGTGGGAATGGCAATAAATTGCTCATCATGGCTCAGCCAGTTGAAGATATTCATGCCCATGTCCAGATTGCCGGCATTGCCCAGAAACGTATTGGAAAGAAAATCACCGTCGCCCAGGACTATAATACGCTGTTTTTGTATCAGGGATTCAGTGGCCGTTTCCTGATTGTCAGCAGGTTTATTATTGATTTCGCTACTGATTTCACGTGTCAGCACCATGCCAATGGTAATGGGACCAATAATATCCAGTAGATCGCTGAAATGGACAGTGTCTTTCAGGGGAGAAGTTTCAATCCAGCTGCGTTTTACTGTGAGCAAGAATGGCGTCATATCAAACTGTATGTTTGGCTGGTTGTCATTCGACTCGCTATTGTCTGTCCGTTCTTCACTGGTATCTTCCTCTTCGTTATTGAGGAAGGTTGGCAGGCGTTCAATCCCCGCAGCCTGTGGGAATAGAGTGACGGTGGAAAAGCCATTATTTATGGGATGGCGGGGATAATCAGTGACAACAGCATAGTCTGGACGGCTAATACCGTATTGCTGGGTGGTGGGATCCACCACCACGCCATCAAGAAATTCAATGCCCAGTAATTCTGACAAGGGTAGTAGACCATGCATGGGGTGGTTGCTGCTGACTTTTAACGGGTCGCCCAGCCACAACAAATTGCCGCCACCCTTGACATAGTCCACCAGCAGGCGTACTTCCCCTGGCAGAAAAGCGGCCTGTGGTCCAGCGATGACCATTACCGAAATATTATCCGGAATGACCATGGTTTTGGCCAGATTCAGGGTGCCGATTAAAAACCCCTGTTTTTTGAGATGTTCGCTAAAGCTGGATAAATCAAAATTGGCCTGTTGTATCGGACTGCGTTCACCATGTCCCTGGATAAAAACAATTTTGCGTTCCCTGGCACGCAAAAGCCGATGCAAAGTGTTGGTCAGGTTCTGTTCAGACAGTTCGGTTAAATTTTCCGAACGCCCCTGATAGCTAATAATCATTTCGCCATCAACCGAAACATTCAACGCGCGAATGGTTTCGGGATCGACATTAGGGTCAACAAATGTCAGGGAAATATCAGGTTTGACCCGTTGATAACGCTGAAGCAATTCTCTAACCGATTGTTTGATCCGAAGGTTATTGGTATAGGAAACAATTTCTACCGGCGCATCCAGTGTCTCGAGCAATTGCAGACTAACTTCATTAAGCGAGTTTTGACCATCGACCGTCCAGTCGGTCAGATACACATAACGGGTGCTTAAATAAGCCAGGAGACCAATAATGGTCAAAAAAAGAATCACAAACATAATTCTTTGCTGTTTTAAATGCCGTGTGGAAGAAATGTTAATGTCCATAAACGAGTAGCGATAAACCCTTTGTTAGTTATTTTAGTCAGTGCGGCAAACGTAAACGTTCCAGGCGACGAATGCCAAGCACCAGAAAAAGGCAGATAAATAACAGATAATAAATAATATCGGCACTGGAAAAGACCCCTCTAAGCAGGGGTTCAAAATGCGTGAGCAATGAAAACCAGGATAAAACATTTTCCCCATAGACTTCGGTATCGGCGGTATTGCCTGCCCAATTAATGATCCATAAAAATAATAGCAGGCCGAAGCTGCTGACGGCAGCGATGGCCGGGTGTCTGGTCAGGGTTGATATGTAGAGTCCTGCCGCCGCAAAAGAAGCGGTCACCAGGAACAGGCCCAGGAGAGCTGAGAAAACCTGACCGAGATCGATGGCTGCTCCCAATATTAGCGACAAGGGCATCAGAGCAATCATGAGCACTACAATGACCAGAAAAGCGAGAATACCAAAATACTTGCCCAGGATAATCTGGCTCATGGAAACCGGAGCACTGAACAACAGCGGTAAGGTCTGGTTTTTCTGTTCTTCACTGATCAGGCGCATGGTCAATAATGGCACTATCAACAACAAAACAATGGCTGCACCACCTAATAACGGAGCGATAACCAGATCCGTAAGTCCGGGAGATTCTTCCAGCACCGAGAGTTTGGCCTGTAATTGCATATAAGTATCCAGCTGACTTAGAAATTGATAGCATAAAATGATTTGCGTGATGGCCAGCATTGACCAGGCCAGCGGAGATAAAAACAGGCTTTTTAATTCCCGTAAGGCAATCAATCTAATCAATGGCTTGCTCCTGCTTCTCATTGTGAGCAAGGGACGGCTCGACACAGGTCAGGGACATGAAAATATCTTCCAGGGTGCGTTTTTCAGGATAAATTTCGTACAGCCCCCAGTTTTCCGCAGCGGCCAGAGCAATTAGTTGTTGTGAGGTTTGTTGCACTGAGGGTTGTTTATTGGCCTTGTTTTCAGTGGCAGAGAAATTATCGTGGCTGCAATGCAGAATAAGCTTATCACCTTTTTGCTGCACGGAATTGATGGATTCCAGCGCCTCTAGTTGGTCAATCGCTACTGGGTTGCTGCAGCTCATATGCAAAATGTGGGTCTGCATATGCTCATTAAGTTCCTCAATGGAAGCGCTGATCACCAGTTTGCCCTGATTAATGATCTGAACATTATCACAAATGGTCTGAACTTCAGGCAATATATGGCTGGACAACATGACACTATGGGTTTCACCCAGCTCTTTAATGAGTTTCCGGATCTCAATCATCTGAATGGGATCAAGACCCACCGTAGGCTCATCCAGTATAACAATATCCGGGGCATGAATGATGGCCTGTGCAATACCGACCCGCTGCTGATAACCTTTTGACAGATTGTTGATTACTCGCCTGCCATGCTCGGTCAGGCCGCAGCGCTCTTTACTGGTATTAATGGCCTGTTGTACTTTGTTTTTACTGATTCGATTAAGGCGTGCGCAGTAGCCAAGGTATTCATCCACCGTTAATTCTTTATATAGTGGTGGCGTATCGGGTAAATAACCAATGAGTGCTTTGGCCTCGATAGGATTATCCATCAAATCCAGACCGCCTATTTTAATGCTGCCATGGCTGGGTGCCAGGTTGCCTGTGAGCATTTGCATGGTCGTTGATTTGCCGGCACCATTAGGGCCAAGAAAACCGAGCACTTCGCCTCGCTGTAAAGTAAAATTGATATTGTCAACCGCTATCGTATAGCCGTTATGCCCCTTTTCATTATTACCAGGGTAGTAACGGGAAAGCTGGCTGACTTCGATTAAAATTTCACTGTCCATGTATGGGCTTATATCATTGTTGTTGTACGGTTGAGAAACAGGTGACACCTTTAGACTCTTCAAATGATAGTGTAGCATAGCTTATTTTGGGAAACACAGTAACCTGTACTTTTATTCCTGATAGAATTTAAAATAGAGATCTTATTCCGTTAAAAGAGCCTGTCAATTGCAACCAACTATGGCAACTAATAATGTCTGATTTAGAACCGGTATATGTCCTGGGTGTGGATACCGGAGGAACGTTTACCGACTTTGTTTATTATCAACAAGGTCGATTGGCAATTCACAAGGTCCTGTCTACACCCCATGCGCCTGAGCAGGCCATTTTACAGGGCATAAAGGAGCTAGGGCTGGATCAGCATCTGGACCAGCTGACCATTGTTCATGGCTCGACGGTGGCGACCAATGCCGTGTTAGAAAAAAAAGGCGTAAAAACCGTTTATGTCAGCAATACCGGACTGGCCGATGTCCTGAGTATCGGCCGTCAGGCTCGCAAAGAGCTTTATAACCTTAGCCCCAGACCCGAAGCGCCACCGGTTCCACGCTCGCTATGCTTTGAAGTGAATAGCCGGGTCGATGCTCACGGTAACATACTGCAATCTCTGTCTGCAGATGAATTAGAGCATTTAAATGACTTTATCCGGCAGCAACAAGTGCAGTCCGTTGCCATCAATCTGCTGTTTTCTTTTCTTGATGACCAGGACGAACGGCGTATTGAAAAGAGTCTCCGGGCAGCATTTCCCGATCTGTTCATTTCTCGTTCTTCGGAAATCCTGCCGGAATATAAAGAATATGAACGCGGTATCGCCACCTGGCTAAATGCCTGGGTCGGTCCTCTGGTTCAGGGCTATCTGAAACGTCTGACCCAGGGAACCAGGCCCGCCCCTCTGGCGGTTATGCAAAGTTCTGGTGGTACTATTGCCGCTGACAAGGCCGCGGAACATGCCGTGCGCATGCTTCTGTCAGGGCCGGCAGGCGGTCTGGCGGGAGCCAGGTATATTGCTGACTACATCAGTGGTGCTGTGCATGAGTCAGGGGCAGATAAAGCCAGGCACCAGAATCTTCTAACCTTTGATATGGGCGGAACATCCACCGATGTGGCCGTGATAGAAGGCGAGTTGCAATTAACCAGCGAAGGTCATATTGGTGATTATCCAGTAGCTATCTCAATGGTGGACATGCATACCATCGGCGCGGGCGGTGGCTCAATTGCCCGAATCGATGAAGGCGGAGTGTTGCAGGTCGGACCAGAATCAGCAGGTGCCAGTCCCGGACCGGCCTGTTATGGCAAGGGCGGTGAGCAGGCAACGGTCACCGATGCCAATCTGGTTTTGGGGCGATTATCCTCCGACTCATTTCTGGGTGGCGCTATGCAATTAGATGAGCAGGCTGCCACCAAGGCAATTGAAAAACTGTGTCGACAATTATCCTTGTCGGCGGCAACAGCCATTGAAGAGGTGGCACTGGGCATTATTCAGGTCGCTAATGAACATATGACCCGGGCATTGAGAGTGATGTCAATACAGCGTGGTATTGATCCAAAAGGTCTGGTGCTGGTCCCTTTTGGCGGGGCGGGTGCATTACATGTCTGCGCCCTGGCGGATAACCTGCAAATGACTCAGGCTTTGGTGCCGATCCATGCCGGGGTTTTATCTGCCTTTGGCATGGTGGTCGCGCCGCATACCCGGGATCTGTCCCATACCATCAACGAGCTTCTGGAAGCATCACGGGTAGAACTGCTGGAAGAGCAATTGCAAATACTAGCCAATCGGGGTATTTCAGAACTCTGCTCAGAGGGAGTTAATGAGTCCATGATCAGCGTGCATTCTTCGGTTGACTTACGTTATCTGGGTCAGTCCTATACTCTGAATATCCCCTGGAGCAATCTGGCAGAAACTCTGGACAATTATCATAATTTACATCAGAAACGCTATGGCCATCAGCATCAACAGCCGATTGAACTGGTGAATGTGCGAGTCAAGGTCAGTACTTCGCCGCTAACACTGACATTACCGGAATTATCATCCGATGGGCAGGCAGCAGTGGCAGCAGAACGCAAAATTGCTGGTGTTGCTAAACCGGTACCGGTTTATCAGAGACAACAATTACTTAGAGGACAACATATTGTCGGTCCTGCTTTGATCGTTGAACGGGTCTCAACGACCTATCTGGCCGAAAATTGGGACTGTACAGTGGATAAAATCGGTAATTTGAGATTGAGCAAAACATAAACCCAGCGCCAGGAGTTGTGAATGTTTTCATTAAGCTATTATATTCCAGCCAGTGATCATGACCGGGTCAAACAGGCTTTATTTGATAAAGGTGCTGGCAAAGTCGGTCAATATGACGAATGTTGCTGGGAAATTCTTGGAAATGGTCAGTTCAGAGCCGGTGCGGGAAGCCATCCAAGTATTGGAGAAATTGGCAAACTGGAGCATGTTGAGGAATACAAAGTGGAAATGGTTTGCTCAGATAGATTGATCCGTGAGGTAGTCGAGACACTGTTAAAAGAACATCCCTATGAACAGCCGGCTTATTTTGTTCATCGGGTGATGACAATAGATGATATTTATCGTTCGGGAATAATTTAATCCGTGCTGTTATGGGGGGCTAGGGACTGTTCAGGGGTCGCTCGAGCACATCCCTGTGACGCTTTTAGGAAAACATCCTTGTTTTCCTAAACCCCTGAACAGTCCCTAGCCCCCCATAACAGCACTACCAGAATTATTAGCCTCACTGGAGCGGGTAAGATCAAAAGCAAAAGCGCATTCGTCCTTTTATCTTGACTGTGCTCTTGATCTTACCCGCTCCAGTGAGGTGAATGACGCTGGTAGCGCCGGTGAGTCTGGTTCTCCCTTTGCGGGGTTTCCTGAGCCATGGATGGCGAAGGTAAGCGTGCCATGGATGGCCTTGAGCGTCCCCGCAAAGGGAGAACCAGACTCATCGGTGCGGTATACCTACTACATTCCTCCGAACGCCCCACTTTGTGTAGAGCAAAAAAAATCCTGTCTGAATGAACAGACAGGATTTTTTTAAGCGAGTATTGGTGGCCTGCTAAAAAGAGGCCAGAACCAAATAAAAATTACTTAATTTTTGCTTCTTTATACATTACATGCTTGCGAACAACTGGATCGTATTTTTTCATTTCCAGTTTTTCAGGCATGGTGCGCTTATTTTTGGTCGTAGTATAGTAGTGACCGGTACCTTCTGAAGATACTAATTTAATTTTATCACGCATGTTGTTCTCCTGCTTGTTCCTGCTTTATTAAAGTCTGTTGTAACCATTAAGTTTTACTTAATAGAATTTAGACTTTCTCGCCTCTGGCACGCATTTCAGCCAGAACGACATCAATACCACGTTTATCAATAGTACGCATACCGTTGGCAGTAACACGTAATTTTACAAAACGGTTTTCACTTTCAACCCAAAAACGGTGAGTATGAAGATTAGGTAAAAAACGGCGTTTTACTTTGTTGTTGGCATGAGAAACATGATTTCCCGCAACAGGACGCTTTCCTGTAACCTGGCATACCTTAGACATTTGTGTTCTCCAATAAATCGCTTAAAAATATCTGTCTTACTTTTAATACTCTGATACTCGTAGTAATTGAAAACGAGTAAACATAACTTACGTGCTTTAAGTAAGAGGCGGAATTTTACGCAAAAAATCACTGCTAAGCAAGTTTTTTCATTAAGAAAAGGGGAAAAACAGGAAAAATCCTATGACTTGCAAGCCTGTAGCCGACTTGGACTTAGTTGAGCATTATTTTTCTGTCATGAAATTGCACTCATGATGCTAAATCAATTTTAACTAAGACACAGGTTTTAATAGTCGAATGTTCATTTTTAGTTTATCTTTAACTTAAATTTGTGCTGCTTGTTCACCTTCAGTCTCGGTGCGGATTTCAAGCTGGAGCTGATTTGGCCATTTTTATAAAAAAACAGAAAGATTAATACAAGGAATTCTCAATGAATAAATTAAAGATTGCATTGCTATGGGGAAGCATAGTCACTTTGTTAATGGGGTCTAACCTGTTGTTGGCTCAGGATTACCAGGGTGGGTCCAGAGAGGGTTATGGTGGTCAGCCTTCATATCAATATCCATCCAATCAGGGCGGATATTATTCGCAGTATTACCGCCCCAGAATGTTGCCCGCACCGACGGTCAAAGTGAAGTCTCCAGTGGATTTGCTGGAAGATTCTATTAATAAAGTTCTAGCATTTCTGTCACGGCCTCAACAAGCCAGTCTGGAACAAATTACCTTCTTTTTGAAAAAAGAAATTACCCCTCATTTTGATTTTAAATATATGTCTCGTTGGATTGCAGGCAGCTACTATAAAGGCATGTCTCCACAGCAACGGAAACAGTTTACTGAAACGTTTGCGGAATTATTTATCACCACATTTGTACAAAAAATAAGCAATTATAGAACTTATCCACCGGTGGTTGAAGATTTCATCTCCCGACGTACCAGTGCCAGTGAAGCCCTGGCATCAGCAGTGGTTTTGCAGGAGAACGGACGTAGTATTGAAGTGGACTTCAAATTTATAAGAACACCCGGAGGTTGGAAAGTGATTGATGTCAGAGCCAATGGCGTAAGTGCTCTGTTTTATTATCGCAACTTTTTTGAACAGCAGGTGCAAAGACAAAAAGAGAATCAGGCAACATTTAATTAATACTGCCTGGAGCATAGAGACCGGCGCAGGAAATGGAGTTTAGGCCCCATTTCCCAGCTCTGCTTTATCTATAGATAAAGTGTGTGTCATAATATTAGGTACTAACCCTAATTATTTGCTTCCGAGCATTAGTTTATTATCTGATTATGATACAGTTCAAATCAAACTACAGCTTTAATGTGCTACTACGCCTGATAGTCATCAGTGTCCTTGTGGTGATGTTGATTTTTTATAATTTGGATTACATCCAAAATGTTTATCTAAAAAATCAATTAACTAATACCGGCTATTTTATCAATGGCTCGATTTTGGGTTTGTTTCTTCTGGGCATGGCCAAGCTTGTGTCATCCTTGCTTTTTTATTGGCGCGAAGAAAGAGCCCTGGGTAAGTTCATTATTAATCTGCATCGGGACAGTGCCAATCCAGCGGAATCGATTAGTGATAAAAGTTTAATTTATCATCGCTATGCGACCATGAAAGATATACATCGCCAGCATTCGCCTGTTAATCAGAATGCCCTGGCTGCCACTATGGTAGCCTCTGAAAGTACCCGGCTGAGTTTGCCCAGATTTGTTTCTAATATTCTAATCCTGACGGGTGTCTTTGGCACCATCATTTCCCTTTCAATCGCCTTGTTAGGTGCTTCCAATTTAATGGAAAATGATGGTATCAGCAGTATGGGACAAGTTATTCACGGTATGTCTACGGCTCTATCAACAACCACTACGGCTATTCTCTGTTATTTGTTTTTTGGCTATTTTTATCTGAAGCTGACAGATATTCAGACCAACTTATTCAGTGCCATTGAACAGGTCACGACCCAACATTTGATTCCGCGCTTTTCCCAGCAAAGTGAAAGTATGATTCATCAGCTTACGGAGTTGATTAAGTCATTGCGTCATACTGCCGCGAATATGCAGTTGTCACAACAGCAATATCTGGAAATGGGTTCACGAGTCAATGAAATCACCTCACAATATGATGAGCGAATGAGTGGTATGTCGGAAGACATTGCGGAAATCAAGGAGCTCTTGCGCCTGGGATTCCGTCTTCCTGAAGACCATCCTCAGCACCCTTCTCAAACCACAAAAGTCAAAGCGGCTGTCAAATAACAATGGTCAGCTGCAATGAATGACGGCTTTATTGATTTAAGACAAAATCATTCGCATCTGGTGGAGGAGTCTTTCTGGCCTTCTTTTACCGATATTATGACCGTTGTGGTCATGATTTTTCTGATTGCCACCAGTATTCTGATCGTCAAAAACTGGGAGTTGGTGGATGAATTGCAAACTCGTATTGAAGTCGAACAAAAAATATCCCAGCGTTTAAAAGCCAGTATTGTTGCCCAACAAAAAACCTCTGAAGAACTGAAAGCCAGCCTGAGTCAGCGTCAGGAAATTACCCGCAAGTTACAGCAAAGTATGGAAGCTGAGCGTAGAACCGCTGAAGCAATTCAACAAACATCGAAAGAAAAGGCGACTCTGGAAGAAAGACTGACACAAGCCCAATCACAACTTTCCTTGATGCGTTTGCAGATAATGCAGGCCAATGAAAGTGCTGCAGAACGTGACAGTCTGATTATGGAACAGGATAAAGAACTGGCAGAGTTCGCGGCCAAGCAGAGACAGTTGGATCGCAATATTGCCGCCAGAGATAATGAACTCAAGCGCTTGAAACAACAAATTACCCAGGCTGACGCAACCATGAGTTCCCTGAAGAGCAAGCTGGAGGTAAAAACAATTGCGCTAGCCAGCAGGGATCAGGAACTGGAACAGCAACGGGCTTCGTTGAGAAGTCGGGAAAATGAATTGCAGGCCGTGAATAAACAGAATCTGGTGCATCTTGATAATATCAGTAGTTATGAAAGACAGATAAATGATTATCAGCAGCAACATTCGGTACTCGTGGGTGAGTACGAGGTGCTGGAAGATAAATATAATAAGCTGATCAAGCCCTCTCGCTCCGCCATTGGTAAATATGTGGTGGAAGTACGCTATGAAAAAAAGGCCGGAAGAGAGCAGATCCAGTTCAGGGAATCGGAAAAGGATCTCTATCAGGCTATCTCAGAAGCGACCATGCACGAGAAACTGGCGAAGCTAAAAGCCAAATATAAAGACACGCTCTATGTAAAAATCATTATCCCGGATGACAGTGGCCTGTCTTATAGTGAAGCATGGTCCTTCATGAGCAGTTTGTTAGAGAAATATGATTACTATTACCAGGACTAAATAGCGGTAATAAAAATTTACCGGGTTATAGTAGTCCGCGTTCAGCAAAAGAGACAACATCTCCTTCGCCAATGATCAGATGATCCAGTAAGCGGATATCAACCAGCGCCAGTGCTTTTTTAAGGCGCTGGGTAATGTGTTCATCCGCCTGGCTTGGCTCTGCTATCCCTGAGGGATGGTTATGGGCAATGATAATCGCTGCAGCATTGTACTCCAGTGCCAGTTTGACCACTTCCCGAGGATAAACGGAGGCTCCATCGATGGTGCCGCGAAACAGTTCCTCGAATTTAATGACCTGATGACGGTTGTCCAGAAACAGTGCCGCAAAAACCTCATAGTGCCGGTCTCTGAGCTGGCTTTTCAGATACTGTCGGGTTTCCTGAGGGCAGCTGATGGTAGATTGCTTTTCAATGGTTTCCTTGAGGTGGCGTCTGGACATTTCCAGGACGGCCTGTAATTGTACATATTTCGCCGGGCCAATGCCCCTGGCTTTGGAAAAATCTTCTAAACTGGCATTAAAAAGGTTTCTCAGTGAAGAGAATTCATTTAACAGGTTGTAGGCCAGATCGATAGCTGTCAGTCCTTTGGTTCCTGTACGCAGAAATATTGCCAGCAATTCTGCGTCACTCAGTGCTTGCGCACCACGTTGAAGTAATTTTTCTCTGGGTCGTTCGGCTTCCGGCCAGTCTATAATCGGCATTCCTTGCTCCTTATGAAATTAGTAGCGAACATCATATACAAAATATTGTGATAGTAATGACAGCTTTTTCTGACAAAACGCTTATACTCTATAAACAATCATTGCGGTAAGTGCTTACTAATCGGTAAAATAGCCTGATGTCAGTTTTTACGAATAAAAGAATCATTCTCGGGGTCAGTGGCGGCATTGCTGCCTATAAGTCTGCGGAATTGTTGCGTCTGTTAATCAAACAGGGGGCAAAGGTGCAGGTGGTGATGACTCAATCTGCTCAGGAATTTGTCTCAGCGTTGACTTTTCAGGCATTATCTGGCCGGACCGTACGCAGTGCAATCTTTGACCTGGATGCCGAAGCAGGTATGGGGCATATTGAATTGGCGCGTTGGGCTGATCTGGTTTTAATTGCCCCGGCCAGTGCCAATAGCATGGCAAAAATTGCCCATGGTTTAGCAGATGATTTGCTCAGCACCCTATGCCTGGCAACTCCGGCTCCAATTTTGATTGCCCCGGCAATGAATCAGCAAATGTGGCATCAGCCAGCCACACAAAACAATATCGTCATATTAAATAATTATCAATCGGTCTCTTTTTGTGGGCCTGCTGAGGGTGAGCAGGCCTGTGGTGATACCGGGCCGGGCAGGATGGCAGAACCACAAGTGATACTGGAATGTTGTGCTCAGCAATTAAACGGGAGTCAGTTAGGCTCAGGCTTATTGACGGGTAAACGGGTTGTCGTCACGGCAGGTCCAACCATTGAAGATATCGACCCGGTTCGGTATATCAGTAATCGCAGCAGCGGAAAAATGGGTTACGCTATTGCTCAGGCAGCACGGGAGCAAGGGGCAGAGGTTGTTTTAGTCAGCGGCCCTGTGGCATTGTCGGTGCCTGAAAATATCGAAACGCATCGGGTGCGTAGCGCAGTTCAGATGCACGAAGCAGTATTGCAACTGGTCAATAAGGCGGATGTCTTTATTGCCACTGCAGCGGTCGCCGATTACCGCCCGGTACAGAAAATCGATAAAAAAATTAAAAAAAATAATGCTAATCTGACGATTGAACTTGTTAAAAATCCGGATATTCTAAGTGATGTGGCTGCTCTGCCAGATAAGCCATTAACGATTGGTTTTGCGGCTGAAACCAATGATCTGGAATCTTATGCCAAGGAAAAACTGCAAAGAAAAAACCTGGATATGATAGCCGCTAATCAAGTGAGTGACAGCGAAGGTTTTGAAAAAGATCATAATGAGTTACAACTATTCTTCAGCGACAGCTGGAGCAAAAAGTTAGCCCCAACTGATACCGAAGCCATTGTTAGCAAAAAGTTACCCTTTGCGAGTAAACAACAATTAGCCAGAGAACTGATTACAGAAATTTCCCTGTTATTGAACAGTATTGAAGAGGATATGGAATAAGCCATGAATGAAGTTGATGTTAAAATTCTTGATCCACGGGTAGGTACTGAATTTCCCTTGCCGGAATATGCCACCCATGGTTCAGCAGGAATGGATTTAAGAGCTATACTGGATGAAGAGATGGAACTTCTACCAGGAGAAACCGTTTTAATTCCAACGGGTATTGCAATTCACATCGCCAATAATAATATGGCTGCGGTGATTTTACCGCGTTCCGGTCTGGGTCATAAACATGGCATTGTGTTGGGTAATCTGGTGGGCCTAATTGACTCGGATTATCAGGGGCAACTATTTGTATCCTGTTGGAACCGTGGTGATAAGGCGTTTATTATTAAACCTGGAGAGCGTGTCGCGCAATTGGTATTTGTTCCGGTGGTACAGGCCAACTTTAATATTGTTGATTCCTTTGACCAAAGCCAGCGTGGTGAAGGCGGCTTTGGCCATACCGGAAGTCACTAAGTACGAAATACTAACCTTAATATTGAAAACTCATAGCTAACTTAAAAGTTAAGCGGAATTGCTTTTATGAATGATACCAAAGAAAAAATCAGGGCAATGCTCAAAGAAGAATCTTTGAGTAAACGCCGAGAAGAGCTTGAGGAAAAGCGAGGAAAACAATCCGGTAAAAAAGCCAAAAAGAACAAACAGCAAAAAGAAAAAAAACAACACCCGTCTCTGTCTTCCGAGAAAAAGAAATTAGTTCGTAATCTGTTTTTTGTCTTCCTGTTTTTAATTCTTTCTCTGGGATTGTTTTATGGGGCGGCAATCAGCAAACAAAGCGTGGAAGATGATTTTCATGAACAAGTGGAAGCCAAGGCAAAAAAAGCTCTTGACGTATTGATGGCGCAGTCACTATTAACACTGAGTCGCAAGATTAATAATTTAAATTATATTCTCAGGGACACTGAGTACATTAAAAACTTCAATCAATCATCCTGGCAAAGTATTTTAAAAACTGAACTGGCCGCTTTACTGGGAGAGCAGGCAGTGATTGAAATAGTGCCTGAAGATTTTAGTGACGATGATATTCTTGATAATCCCGATATGAGTTATGCGGTACTGACTTTATTGAAGGAATTAAGGGCGGCGGATAATACTCGTTCGGCCAACAATTTGAGAATTGAAGTGCTTCGTGCCAAAAGTGAAAATGCACGCCTGATGATGATTCGAAAAGTGACTTTTCAGGATGTCGAACTGAACAAAGATAAAGCGATTGGGTATATTATTGCCAGTCTTTCCCCGCTGTTTCTGGAACAGTTAATAAAGGATTTCAAAGCCCAAAGTGGTTATATTGAGGTGGTACAAAAATTTGCAGGTCGTTCAACGGTATTGGTAAAAAAAGGTGATTCATCACTCAAAAACATGCCGCTGGTGATGGCTGACAAGCTCAAAAATACCCAGTGGATAGTAAAATTCTGGCCAGCTGAGCAGCGTGAAGAAATACCTCTGACGTCATTCTGGCAGGCTATTGTTTATCTGGCCCTGGGATCTCTGGGGCTGGTTTCCGCTTTGGTGTTATTAGGGCTGGTCATCAATCAATATCGCTCAGAACTGTATGTCGTCCTGCCCGGGCGACAAAAGAAACCACTGGAAAAAAGCATTGCCGATACGCATGATTCTAAAGATATTGTTAGCAGTAAAGAAATTACCGATGTCATGTTTAGTGACCATAGTGGCATCGCAGTAGCGGATGATAATCTTTCTGAGTCTCAATATTTGCAGCATGTGACGGATAACATTTTTAAAGCTTATGATATCAGAGGCGTCGTGGGTGACTTTATCGATGCCGAAATTTTTCGCGAAATTGCCTATGCCGTTGCGATAGAAATGAATGAACTCAAGCAAAGCAAAATTGCAATTGCCCGTGATGGTCGAAATAGCAGCCCGGAATTACAGCAGGCCTTGATGGATGTACTTATCGAATGTGGCCTGGAGGTCATTGATATCGGTATGGTCAGCAGTCCGATATTGTATTTTGCCGCTCTTACCAAAGCCGATGGTAATGGCCTTATAGTGACTGCCAGTCATAACCCGGCCAATTATAACGGTATCAAAATTATGTTGACCGGACATAGTTATAACCAGAAACGCTTACAGAATTTGAAACAATATATTCTGGAACGAAAAAGACCCGTTATTGAAAAAGGCAGCGAAGCAGGGAAAGTGGTGCAGCTAAATGTGATGGAAGACTATTTCAGCAAGATTACCGGAAATGTCATTCTGGCAAGGCCCATGAATATTGTCATTGATACTGCTAACGGTGTGACCGGGCAATTTGCAGCAACCTTCTTTGAACAACTGGGTTGTCGGGTAACAGCCCTGAATACTGAAGTGGATGGTAATTTTCCTGTTCATGAACCCGATCCCAGTCGTCCGGAAAACCTGTCTGAACTGATTCAGAAAGTCGCCGAAGTGAAAGCGGACGTAGGTATCGCCTTTGATGGCGATGGCGATCGTCTCGGATTGGTTTCTTCCGGGGGAGAAATTATCTGGCCGGATAGAATTTTAATGTTATTGGCCAAAGATATTTTATCTAGAAACGAGGGTGCGACCATCTTATATGATGTGAAATCTTCTGGTAAATTAGAGCGGTTTATTCGCGAATTGGGCGGTAATCCCGTTATGTGTCAGAGTGGTCATTCACTTATAAAAAGCAAACTGCTGGAAACCGGGGCATTACTGGCGGGTGAAATGAGTGGCCATATTTTTATTAAGGAGCGTTGGTTTGGTTTTGATGACGCACTATTCGTTGCGGCCAGAGTGCTGGAAATTTTATCGATTGATCTACGAAAATCACGTCAGATATTTGCCGAACTGCCTGACTCATTAAATACACCGGAAGTTTTGATTGCTGCAAGAAATGCACATGAGGTGATGGCAAGAATACTGGCTGACACCAGTCATTTTAAAGATGGCAAGGTAATTACCATTGATGGTTTGCGAGTTGAATACCGCGATGGTTGGGGACTGGTACGAGCCTCCAATACCACGGATAATCTAACCATGCGTTTTGAAGCGGATAATGAAGAAGCGTTGCAGCGTATCGCCAATAAGTTTAAAGGTGCTGTATTGGCTGCTGAGCCTGAATTAAATTTTCCATTTTAATGATAGAAGTTTTAGTCCGGCTATTAACAATCCTATAGCCAATTATTAAAGAAGAAATTATGAGTATAAATAGTAGTTCTGCGGTCACTATTGCCCATGTTTTAACAGAAGCATTGCCTTATATCCGAAAGTTTCAAGGTCGTACCATCGTCATTAAATATGGCGGTAATGCCATGACTGAAGAAGCTTTAAAAAACGGGTTTGCCCGGGATATTGTGCTGTTAAAACTGGTGGGGCTGAATCCTGTTGTGGTTCATGGTGGTGGTCCGCAAATTGGTAACCTGCTAAAGCGGGTTGGCAAGGAGAGTCAGTTTGTCGGAGGCATGCGCATTACCGATAAAGAAACCATGGATGTGGTTGAAATGGTTCTGGGTGGACAGGTTAATAAGGAAATTGTTTCCCTGCTCAATTCTCATGGTGCAAAAGCGGTAGGGTTAACAGGGAAAGATGGGGCGCTGATCAGTGCCAAAAAAATGCACTTTACCCATCAATCGGAAGAGATGAAAGCTCCGGAAATTATTGATATAGGACATGTCGGAGAAGTCACCAATATTGATACCTCGATCGTTGATATGCTGGTCCATGGTGACTTTATTCCGGTTATTGCGCCCATTGGCTTAGGCAAAGATGGCGAATCCTATAATATTAATGCGGATTTGGTGGCGGGTAAGCTGGCCGAAGAGTTAAACGCTGAAAAACTTATCTTGCTGACCAATACCACAGGATTGCTGGACAAAAAGGGCAAATTATTGACTGGCCTGAGTACGGAAAAAGTGGATGAGCTGATTGCTGATGGCACCATCTATGGCGGTATGCTGCCCAAAATTCGTTGTGCGCTTGAAGCGGTCCAGAATGGTGTTTGTTCGGCACATATTATTGACGGTCGGATTGAGCATGCGGTGATGCTGGAACTATTTACCGACGAGGGAATTGGAACATTGATTTTTGGTGACTGCGAAGAGGAATCCTAGTGACCAAAGCCGCCAGTAAAACCATAGTGAAAACCAAAGTGAAAACCAGTCGAAAAGAGCAGATCCTTCAGGCCCTGGCTCTGGAGTTGGAGCAAAGACCGGGAGAACGGATTACCACGGCAAACCTTGCCAAAGCTGTTGGGGTATCCGAAGCTGCTCTTTATCGGCATTTCCCCAGTAAGGCGAAGATGTTTGAGGCGCTCATTGAATTCAGTGAAGATACGGTTTTTGGCCTGATTAACCAAACCCTGAAAGAACAGGAGGGCATTCTGGCCCAGGTTGAAAAAATAATGGCCATTGTCCTTGGATTTTCGACTAATAATCCCGGCATCACCAGAGTCCTGTTAGGCGATGCCTTGATTGGTGAGCATGAACGGCTGTTGAAAAGAACGGATCAATTTTTTCAGCGTATTGAAACTCAATTGCGACAGGTTTTGAGAGAGGGTGAATTAAAAGGACAGTTTAACTATCAGGGCAATATCAATCAGTTTGCTGAAGTGCTGGCCAGCTTTATTGAAGGGCAGCTCTGCCGCTATGTCCGAAGCCATTTTAGTCGACTTCCCAGTGAGAACTGGGTTGGGAAATGGTTGTTTTTTGTCAAGAGCCTGAAATCTGATTAAACTTTTTGCTTTGCAAAGATGAAATTAAAACATGGGACTTATTTATAAACCACGCTTCTAAATTCTTTCAACAAGTCATTAACCACATCACTATTGCAAAATTCCTGACCTTCTCGTTCGCGATTACAACGTATCTGAAAAATCATGGTCTTTGTATCACTGGACTCTTCTGCACCCAATAAGGTCAAACCCATAGCGATATCCTGGTAACCAACAGGAATATCCGTTACCGTGATTCTAGACGTTTGGTAGAGAATATCCCTGGTGGCAAATTCTTTTATAAAATTATTGGCTTTCTGCAAGCTGTTATCACATTGTTGCTTACTCAGGCAGCTAAATTTTACGGCATGTAATTTTTTTGCCTGACTGGGTGTTGATAAGCTGTGCTTGATACGATGGGATTTTGCCATCATAAAACGTTCAACATCATGGGCAAAAGTATTTTTAATATCCTGGGTGTTTTGTTCATCTGAAGATAGCTGTGACTGTAAATTCCGTAGCTCGGAACGGACCCTATCAAGCTGTTTAGCCAGCTTGCCTGATATCTGTTTCCCAGAACGTTCCATATCAGCTGCTTGTCGGACCAAATTACCAAATTCACGTTTTTTTAACTCAAGAGTGGATTGCTGGATTTTTGAGCGAGATTGAATGATACTTAATTTGGAATTCAAAGAGGCCAGCAGATCGTCGATGGTCAAATAGGTTTTTAGCAGGACAATATCATATTCTTTTGCTTTGCGTTTCTGCTCGGCTTCCTGAGCCATTAATTTTTGCATTTCTTGTTCGGCTTCAAGCTCTTCCCTGGTTTTGGCTCTTTCCTTAACCTTTCGAGTGACGCCCTTATCATCCACATAGCGAATTCTTTGATTGTAAAATTGTCTGGGAATGCGGTTCCCACATTCCGTGAGTCCTTCAGCATTTTTCCAGCATTTGATATATTCTTTTTCAGCGTGGAGGGGGCCGGATAAAAGCAACAGGCATAAAAAAAATACTGACCACAGAAACATCTGTTTCAGACAAATTGAATTATTATTAAAAAGAGTAAGACTTAACATATATAATAGCCAGTTTAGTCGCTGATCAATCCTTTTGCCACATTAGTAGAAATAATTATTACACTGGTTTTTTGTAGTTAGCCGTCATCATAGATTGCTAAACGCTTACTAATGTATATCATATTTTAATCTTATGGCAAAATTAAATGAGTGTCCTGGTTAGCAAATCATTAATAAAAATAAGGCTTTTATGTCCATTAGCGAGCAATTTGTTCTGTTTGTCGTTTCTTATGTGGCTAATACTTTCTCAGCTTTTGCCGGTGGCGGCGCTGGACTGATTCAATTGCCCTTGTTGATTTTTCTGGGCTTGCCGTTCAGTATTGCTTTGGCAACCCATAAAGTGGCCAGCGTGGCACTGGGCGTTGGGGCTACCATCCGGCATCTGCGTTCCGGCTCTTTGAATGTTAAGTTTTCTGTATTTATATTAATAATGGGTGTGCCGGGTGTCGTACTGGGCGGTTTTATTATTGTGCAGGTACCGGAGTATGAGGCAAAACTGGCTCTGGGACTATTGACCATTGCACTGGGACTTTATTCATGGCTAAAGCCTGATTTGGGTCAGCAGAAAAAAAATACCAACCGGGATTATTCCGGCATGATAGTTGGCGGCGGTATTTTAAGTCTGATTGGAGTGCTCAATGGTTCATTAACCTCAGGGACAGGCTTGTTTGTGACATTATGGCTGGTCAGATGGTTTGGCCTGGATTATAAATCAGCGGTGGCTTATACCCTGGTGTTGGTTGGTGTTTTCTGGAATGGCTCAGGGGCCATGACATTGGGAATGCTCAGTACCATTGCCTGGGATTGGTTGCCGGCATTATTGCTGGGTTCATTATTGGGCGGATTCACCGGGGCTCATCTGGCGATTATTGCCAATAATCGCTGGATAAAACGGGTATTTGAGGTGATAACCATTGCTGTTGGGATAAAACTGATCCTGGGTTAGCCGTTTAACGATCCAGGCCAAGATTGTGACAGATCTCCAGGGTCGCCCTGCTCTGGTTCAGGGTGTAAAAATGCAGTCCGGGCGCACCCGCTGCCAGCAATTGTTCACAAAGCCCTGAAACAACTTCCAGACCAAGTGCTTTGATGGAATCAATGTCATCACCATAACCTTGCAGGCGTTTGGCCAGCCAGCGAGGAATTTCCGCGCCGCACATGTCCGAAAAACCGGCCAGGCGGGAATAATTGGTAATGGGCATAATCCCGGGAACAATGGGTTTGTCCATTCCGGCTTTTTCACAACTGTCGACAAAATACAGGTAGGCATCAAGGTTGAAAAAATACTGAGTAATCGCACTATTGGCGCCGGCATCCATTTTGGCGACAAAGTGCGCCAAATCCGATTTGGCGCTTTTAGCCTGAGGGTGAACCTCTGGGTAAGCGGCGACTTCAATATGAAAATGGTCGCCGGTTTCAGCGCGAATAAACTCCACCAGTTCATTGGCGTAACGAAATTCACCCACGTCACGATGACCCGAAGGCAAATCACCACGCAGTGCAACAATGCGATTGATGCCTTTGCTGATAAAGGTATCAAGAAGCGACTTGAGGCTTTCACGGGTGGAACCAATACAGGACAAGTGCGGCGCCGCTGAAAATCCGGCTTCCTTGATACTCATTACGGTATTAATGGTACCTTCCTGAGTACTGCCACCGGCACCATAGGTCACGGAATAATAAAGTGGCTTCAAGACACTTAATTCATCACGAACGGTGATAAGTTTTTTTGCACCTTCATCAGTTTTGGTGGGAAAAAACTCAAAACTAATTGGCTGTGTTGCTTTATGTTGCATAGGCTGTTGCTGTCATTCCATTAATACGATATTTAATAACGAGCTCATAATAATGAGCTCTTAATCAAGGGTTATTAATAGCGGGCTCTTAATAACTGGCTCTTAATAACGGGCTCTTAATAACGATAGTGCTCAGGCTTATACGGACCTTCCTGGGGAACACTAATGTAATCAGCCTGCTCCTTACTGAGCAAAGTCAGGTTGGCACCAATTTTCATTAAATGCAGGTGAGCAACTTTCTCATCCAGGGATTTAGGCAAGACATAAACTTTGTTTTCATATTTTTCACCATGTTGCCAAAGTTCAATTTGCGCCAGTACCTGGTTGGTGAAGGAGGCAGACATGACAAAGCTTGGATGACCGGTGGCACAGCCCAGATTAACCAGACGACCTTCGGCTAATAGAATAATGCGCTTACCATCAGGGAAGATGACATGATCAACCTGTGGCTTGATGTTTTCCCATTCGTATTGACGCAGCGATTCAACCTGAATTTCAGAATCAAAATGACCGATATTACATACGATGGAATCATTTTTCATCGCCAGCATATGATCATGGGTAATGATGTCGATATTACCGGTGGTGGTGACAAAGATATCACCTTTATCAGCGACATCATCCATGGTCACAACACGATATCCTTCCATTGCCGCCTGTAAAGCACAAATTGGATCAATTTCAGTGACCCAGACAGTGGCGCCCATGCCACGGAACGCCTGTGCACAGCCTTTGCCAACATCACCATAACCGCAAACCACGGTAATTTTACCGGCAATCATGACATCAGTGGCGCGTTTGATA
>Ga0316204_10004247_pt1 | contig 26244 bp, 8 predicted proteins | sample 6monrhotite_MG_2_FD_205661 | JGI IMG/M metagenome (GOLD analysis project Ga0316204, IMG submission 205661) | Microbial mat bacterial communities from mineral coupon in-situ incubated in ocean water Damariscotta River, Maine, United States -... | ecosystem: Environmental > Aquatic > Marine >...
TGGGGCTTCTTTACAGTTTGACGACAACGGGGAATCGCAAGCACGTGCTCATTATGCATACAAAAAGTTAATGTTCAAATATTTCTTTACTCTATAGGGTTATTCGAATTATACTCCGCGCATAACGTACATAATAATAAAGAAGTATAAGACTCAGTACATGGTCCTTCTATTATCACGTAGTCCTTAATTTAAGATGTAGTAATTACGACATTGACAACTAAGGGAGCGTAGTGACCATTGTCTACTCATGCTAAGCATTTTTATTTAAAGTGTTTTTTGTCTCAACGTCTGGTTAGCCTGTTATTGTTGATTGCATTCTCGCTTGTATTCTTTATTGCAAGTCTAGCAAGAATGGTGCCGGCTTATGCGGATCACGTCGATACGCATACGTTAGTGCCTGGACTTAATCTAGTTGGAATACCAGTGGACGCACCGTTCACGCCCAATGCTCATGCCTTGATCCAGAAATTGGGTGATGGAACCACGATAGAGAAGTTGCAGCGTTTAAATCAAACAGCTGGCGTATTTGACACGACTACATTTAATTCAATTGGCGCACCCGTTGGTTTAAATCCCAACGTGGTCCACGGTGAAGGCTGGCTGGTTTTTGCATCAACTGTTTCGTCGATAGAAATTCCAACCCATCTTAAATGTCCATCGATATCGCTCCTGCCAGGCGTAAATGTCGTGGGCGTGCCATGTACTCCATTAGCTGAAACAGCCCATACGTTCCTGACGGCCATTGGGGATGATTCCATGGTTTCCAGCGTGCAGACATTTGATACTGAAAGCGGTAGATTTTTAACTGCAGCCTATCAAAATGGTGCTCCCGTAGGTCCCAATTTCCCTATTGAACGAAATCATGCATATTTGGTGCACATGTACCAAGCCTCAACACCGAATATTTACCTTGACGAGCTAACGTGTCCGACGATAAGCCCTAAGCGCGGTGCGATTGGTAGTCGAGTCAGTATTCGTGGCACCGGTTTTGTTCCTGGACAATCAGTCATTACGCTCAATGGCTTAACCGCAGCGCCCATTACCATTACCAAAGAGCGAATAGATTTCAATGTGCCTTCGGGTGCATCTAACGGACCTATTATTGTGGCACAACTGTCAGATGGAAATACCATTAACTGTGGAAACTTTACCATTAACAATAGTCCGGTGCTGAACGCCATTGGCAGCCGTATAGTGCCATTAGGGCAATTAACCCGTTTTACGGTATCAGCGACTGACCCGGAAAATGACCCGCTAACGTTATCTGTCTCCCCATTACCCTTGCCGCTTGGCGCAACATTTAATGTGAATACAGGCAAATTTTCGTTTTCGCCTTCTGCTAAGCAAGTTGGTACATATGCATTAAAATTTTCAGTAACAGATGGAACCGTTAGTGATTCCGAAACGGTGACGCTTGACGTGCCCCCACCCGCACAGATGACAACATTGGCCGGACGCGTACTAACGCTGGGAAATGCTCCCCTGCAGGGCGTTCGCCTGGTGGTGGGGACCGATAATCCCGTTGAGGCATTTAGTGGTACTGATGGCCGATTTTTCTATAGCGATCTTCCTGTATCAGGACAACAGCGTTTGTTAATTGATGGCAGCACGGTGCCAGGAGTGCCGGTAGGGACTTATGCCAGTGTGCCAGAGCAAATTAGCCTAATTGCTGGTGCAGGTAATGTGTTGAAAACGGATATTTTTCTATTACCATTGGACCTTGCTAATGCGGACCCTGTTGATCCCACCGTGGAATCCACAGTGACCAGTGCGCCGGTAGTAGAAGACGGCCAGACATTTCCGGAAATATCATTAACCGTTCAGGCAAACGCCGGCAAAGTGGATGAGACAGGGCAACCATTTAGTGGCAACGTATCAATCACGCGTATCCCATCACCAGACCTTGGCCCTATGCCCTTGCCAGACGGTTTGCAACTATCACTTTATATTGCCATACAACCTTTTGGTGTTAAATATGATCCGCCAGCAACACTGACATTCCCGAATGTGGAAGGTTTTGCAATCGGAGTAGTGGTTGATATCTTCGGCTTAAACCACGATACGGGCAAAATGGAGAAAGTTGGCGACGGTATCGTTGAAGCTGATGGGTTTATACATTCCGGAACCCTTAATGCTGATAACTCATTTACCAAACACGGTGTAGTAACAGAGAACTCATGGCATGGTTTTGTACCCGCACCACCGGATGGCGACGATGATGATGCTAGCGGTGACGATGGTGGTAATGGCGATCCATGCGAAACCGGTTCAGAAACTTGTCCTAAAACCGGTGATATGTCTGTTGCGCACAACCTGGTCTCTTACCGTTCCCTTGGTATCGATCGCAGTCTGCGTTTCATATATCACACCAAACATGCAAAACCTAATGCATTCGTGTCGCGCTTATGGACACCCGGCAACTTAGCGCCATCGCCGCTCAACATGTCAACCAAGCTGAAGGTGGCTGGCGTGGAACAAGGCCCGGAAATATTTCACGCGGGTCCTCCTTGCAGCGGTTTTTCATGTCCATTGGGCCGTTTTCCCCGAATCATTGATGGCACCGCATTTTCAACCGGCATATACCCGGTTGAGCTAACTTTAAGTTGTAATTTCCCCATATCACGACGAGATGCGGTTCATAACCAAACCGTACAGATGATTAACCAGATCGATAGCCCCTTTGGTGCTGGCTGGAGTTTAAAAGGGCTAGAGAAAATTCATCGTGCCCAAACGGGAGACTTACTGTTAACCGATGGTAGTACTGAGGGGCTGGTGTACACCCCTGCATCGAAAATTGTATCGGGCATTACGCAAACCGGGGAGCAGGATTATTATCGAATCATTGGCACTGCGGGTGAATCCATATCGCTTCGCATGAATCGCGGCTCAAACCAGCCTGACGGCAGTAGTACTTTAGACCCGTTTTTGGAAATACGAGATTCCAGGGGGTTTTTATTGGCAGAAAATGATGATGATGGTGATACTGCTGTGTCGGGTCCGGGTCAAAATGCAGAAATTACAGGTTTTGTTTTTCCAGCGACAGATACCTATACCGTTATCTCAAGAGGGGCTGGGGGAACAGCGGGTAGTTATGACTTATTACTAACAACAGCAACCGACACACCACTGGTGAAGGGGCGATCAACACCCACGGAATCCGTCGAGCCTTCATTTTTGTTTAATGAAAGTATAGACATCTTTGGTCAGCAAAAAACCCACAGATTTTCAGCAAGTGTCGGTTCTCGGTTGAGTGTAGAAGTAGTACGGCAAATAAACCAATCGGATGGCTCGGGCTCCTTGGATCCCAGAGTGGAAATTACGGATTCAAACGGAGTGGTTATATTCACCGACGATGATGGTGGAGGTAATACGCCACCCGGGCCAGGGCGCAATGCCGCCATTGTGAGTGTGACACTTCCTGCCACCGATACCTACAACATCATTGTGACAGGCGGTGGTGGTACAACAGGCCCCTATAAAGCAACGGTGACATTTGGTGATTTAACAGGGCCATTAACGGTAGATAGCGCGCCGGTAACCGTTGAGCAGGTCATTGTTAGTCAATTGGGGGATTTTTCCAGGCTCAGCGAAAATTCGGATGGTAGTTTTACTCGTCATATGAAAGATGGGACATTAAAAGAATATAACAGTAATGGCGTATTAACGTCTATCGCAGATCGAAACGGAAACGTTGAGGCCTATACCCATGATTCATTGGGGCGACTGATTTTAATCACCGATCCTGTTGGACTGGAAACTATATTAACCTATGGTGATGATGGTAGCTGCCAAGGTATCTTATTATCAGTATCAGATCCGGCAAACCGCCTTACCCAGTTTCAACATGACAATCAGTGTAATTTAGTCAGTATTACCGATCCGGGTGGTGCCACCAAGGAGTATCAATACGACAATCAGCACCTTGTCTTACAACAAACTTCCCCCCGTGGTACTGAGACTACAGATACAACAGATTTCATCACAAAATACGAATACGATTTCTCAGGGCGATTTGTTCAATCAACTTTACCAGATGACTCTACGCGTAGACTTGTATCCAATCAAAGTATCGGTATTGTGCCACCGCCGGTTAATTGTGAGGATTCAACACCGGATATTGGTTGTCCTAATAATTTGGTTTTTACCCAAGAAATTGCTGATATACGTGTAACATTCACTGATGCTGAAAATAGAACTACGGACTTGGGCAGCTTAGATAAGTTGGGGAACAATGCAGTATCTATAGACCCACTGGGAAGACGGACACTCATTGAAAGAGATGTTAACGGTAACCCAACTAAATACAACGATCCGAGCGGCCATGTGTTTAATTTCATTTACGATGCGTTTGGAAATTTATCTTCAATAACTGATGAAGTTTTGTCGGGGACCACGAGTTTTACCTATGATCCAGAATTTAGCCGTGTTACTACAATAACTGATTCATCAGGTAGCGTTGGTAATGTATTGTACGATACTAACGGAAATACAACGGATATAGTATCCCCGGAAGGGTTATCTAGACTATTTACATATAATCCTAGAGGTCAAATTAGTACATCTACCGTTTTTGGTAATGCGTTATCTAACTTTACTTATAATCTAAGAGGGCTTGTTGACCAAGTTTCAATTGGTGCTGGAGATAATCAACGGGTAAGCCAATTCGAGTACGACAATGCAGGACGGTTAACAGTTTTTACAGATGCGGTCGATCGTACAACAAGTTTCAAATATGATGACGCAAACAGATTGACCAAGATTCTACTCCCTGGTAGCCGCAATATACTATTCACTTATGATTCTGCCGGAAATAGAAGAACAGTAACGCCGCCAGGTAGGTTAAGCCATTTATTTGACTTTGATTCTAGGGATGCTGAATCAAAATATCAGCCTCCACAAGTAATAACCGACCCCGCAACTATGTTCAACTACAATAAAGAGCTTCAATTAACCAATGTTTTAAGGCCAGATGGAAAGCAAATTATTATTACTTATAACATTGATGGACAAGTGAATACAATAACTACGCCATCTGGCATATATCAATATGGCTACCAAAATACATCTGGCCTGCTTAGCAATATAAATACTTCTGATGGAGAGTTGCTGACATTTTCATATGCCGGATTTTATCCAGTATCAATACAGTGGAACGGTACAGTTAATGGGAGTGTAGGATGGACGCTGAATAAGAACGGTTTGGTAAAAACAAGAAATATTAATAATGCTGATACGATTAATTTTAGCTATGATCGTGATGGTGCTCTAATACAAGCAGGCGAATTAACAGTTCAAAGATCGAATGTTACTGGATTGATTGAATCTAGTACCCTTAGAGAAACTGAAAACAGTTTTTCATATAATGAGTTTCACGAAATTTCTGGCGATAGTGCAGTAATAGATGGAGTCACAGATTATCAGAATAATTATACGCGCGATAAACTTGGCAGGATAATTGAGAAAATTGAAGTTTTCCAAGGAATCACAACAACTTATGAATATATATATGATTTGGCTGGACGATTGGCGCAAGTTAAAGAAAATGGGATGGCTGCTGCGAATTATACATATGATTCAAATGGTAATCGCACGTCAGTAACTGATTTATCAGGGGTCGTATCTGCCTCAATAGATGACCAAGATCGCTTAGTTTCGTATGGTGATTTTAACTATAGTTATACGGACAATGGCGAGCTATTAACTAAAAATAATACAGTTTCAAGTGATCGAACGGATTATCTTTACGATGTGCAAGGTAACCTTACACGCGTTGAATTACCCAATGGCGATATTGTAGAATATGTCATTGACGGTTTGAACCGTCGAATCGGAAAAAAAGTTAATAACGTAGTAACACAGAAATTTATATATGGGGGAGATTTAAATCCCATTGCTGAATTAAATATAGCTGACCAAATTGTGTCACGCTTCGTTTACGCAACGCGTAGATCTGTTCCAGATTACATGGTTAAGGGCGGTATAGTCTACAGAATATTTAGTGATCATTTAGGAAGTCCGCGACTAATTGTTGATGCATCAACTGGTACGGTTGCACAAGCAATTAAATATGATGAATTTGGTCGTGTATTATCGGATTCAAATCCCGGTTTTCAACCATTTGGTTTTGCAGGTGGATTATACGACTCTAGTACAGGTTTAGTGCGCATGGGTGTTCGAGACTACGATGCATCCACGGGTCGTTGGACTACTAAAGATCCAATTCGTTTTTCTGGGGGAGATACGAATTTATATGGCTATGTATTAAATGATCCAGTAAATTTGATTGACCCTTATGGCTTGTTCAGCTGGGGTTCCTTTTTTGGATCAGTTGGAAATGGTGCCGTTGATGGTGCTGTTATCGGTGCTGTTGGTGGAGCAATTGCCGGTGCAACTGGTGGAACAGCTGTAATACCTGGAATTGGAACTGTAACTGGAGCTGCAGGTTTGGCTGCAGTAGGAGCGGTGGGAGGTGTAATAGTTGGCGGAGTAGGCGGGGCGATTGCTAATATTCGGAATCAATTTGGTGACAGTGATGGTGATGGTATACCCAATAGTGAGGATCCATTTCCAAATTTTCCCACCGACTCAAATAATGATTCGGATGGTGATGGAATTCCTGATGGTTTAGATGATGATACGCCTCCGCCTGATGGAGGAATGTGTACGGGGCCGTAATTTAATGTTGGTATTGGTGTTGTATTCCCCGCCGCTAGCGTTGAATAAATGTTTAGCGATGCGAATCGGGCGAATTCTTCTACATACCCCGTCTGCCTGCGGCGGTGGGCTTTATTAATTTGGCTAGTATATTTAGTAGAACATATATAGGTGATATGCGGAAAAACAAAAAAATAAACTTTCTATTGGCTTTTGGCATGTCAATAGCTATGGCTGCGATAACTGCTATAAGGAATGAGTTACAATTATTTTCCAGCGTAGTTGTATTTTTTATTTTGTTTTTTTTGTGGTGTATCATTTTAAATAGATTTCTTCGTTTTCCGGATAAATAGTTACAAAATCTAACTAACGAATTCACTTTGATTTAACTAAAGGGAAGCCGTTAAGATTAAGGGGTAAAACCGCTATGCTAAATATATTGGTAAAATCGAAGTATAGGCTGGAGTTCGTCGTTCTATTTTTGGGCGTGTTAGCAACACCCGTAGTTAACGCTATTGACTACAGTGGCAACTGCAACGGCACCATACCCGCTGCAGGAAGCCCCCATCGATTAGTGGGCACCTGTACCGTCCCGGCGGGTGACTCTCTAACAATAGAAGCCGGCGCAGTCCTCAATGGACAAAATAACACGCTTTTTGTTGACGGCACGGCAACCGCCAATCAGGTAACGCTGGATAGAATTCGTGTAACTTCACGAGTTGGTGGGCAAGTAAATGTTGATCAGGCTGATTTCACGGGTACGGCTACCTGGGTTAGGTTTGATGCTGGAAGTTCTGGCTCAGTTACGAACAGTGCATTCAACAATACCAGTTGCATCATTATTGCGGATGCCTCGCCGACGATAACGGGCAATACCTTAACCAATATGGCGCAGGGGATCTGCATAAGTGGCACATCGATTGGAGCACCAGCTAACCCGACAATTCAAAACAACAATATAATTGTTCGCACGACCGGATTAGGTTTCACTGCGGGCACGGCAAAGGGTGTGATCAATAATAACACTATCGCTTTTACCGGTACCAGCGCTTCTCGCCGTGCATTTAATTTGAACGGCGATGTTTCCCCCGTAATTACAAATAATACCATTCAAGATGATGTAGACCGCAGCGACTTTGGGTTTGATATCAACGTAACTCAGCGTAGTACACTCCAGGTTACGGGTAATAATGTCATTTGTTCGGGGGGAGACACACCGATTAGGTCTCAGATGGGTATTTTTGCCGATTCTTTTGCGGGTAATGTGGGCGGCAATACCTTTTCATGCGATTTGTCGATTGTTAGGTTTCAAATTGGTGGAACCTTGCAAGGTACATCGACGTTGGGTGCGCTAAATGGTAGTAGTGTATTTCAGTTTTATACCACGTTAACCGTTCCCGCTGGACAAACGTTTACCCTTAGTCCGGGAATTTCTTTGTATGGTGTCAGTCATACGCTTTCAGTGAGTGGAACTGTTGTTGCCGACCAGGTTACAAGTGACAATGTTCGAACAACTGTAAATGCGGGTGGTCAACTCAACGCCGATCAGTCATCATTTGTTAATACGAGCAGTGTTGTTAGTTTTTCTACCGGCAGTTCTGGAAGTGTGACAAACAGCAGCTTCACCAATACAGGTTGTTTAACCATCACCGATGCATCTCCCATAATAACCGGAAATCTCTTTAGTAATTTATCAAGAGGAATCTGCATCGGAGGCACTTCAATTGCTGCACCGGCAAATCCATTAATACAAAACAATACTATTAACGTCAGATCCCGAGGGATTAATTTTAGTGTCGGCACGGCGATTGGTACGGTTGATAGCAATACTATCAGTTTTTCGGGTACCAGCTCGAATCGCATCGGTATTGAGTTGGACGGCGCGGTGTCACCCGTTATTACTAACAATACGATTTTAGATGATATGGATCGAACCGACTTCGGTATTGATATAGATGTCACCCCGTCCAGTTCTGTGCAAGTAAAGACTAATTCTATTGCCTGTTCCGGCGCTGACGCGCCTTTACGCGTGGGGCCAGGCATATTTACAAATACCTTTGGTGGTGATATTAGTGGGAATACATTTAGTTGCGATTTATCAAATACATTGATACAGATTGGTGGCAGCTTAACGGGTAATACCACACTTGCTGCGCTAGAAGGACAATCTGTGTTCCAGATGAATACCACATTGACAATACCGGCAGGTTTAACGTTGACGATTCCAGCAGGGATTTCGATTGATAACACGAGCGGACGAAGGATATCCACGAGTGGAGCTGTCAATACTTCTCAAGCCTTGTTGAACAATGTTTATATCGATGTGCATAATGGTGGGCAAATTGCGGCTACTCAATCCTCATTTACAGGCACTGGCGCTGGTGTCAATTTTCGCGCCGGTAGCATGGGAACAGTTACCAATAATACATTTGAAAATACGGCGTGTTTAACCATTACGGATACTTCGCCGACGGTAACGGGAAATACGTTTAATAATGTGAGCAGTGGTATCTGCGTGGCAGGAGGTTCATTGAGCAGCCCTGCAAGCCCGCTTATTGAAAACAACACTATTGCTGCGCGTTCACGAGGGATTGACTATTCCAGCGGTACAGCCCGGGGAATCGTAAATAATAATACGGTTGGGTTTTCAGGTACTAGTTCTAACCGAATTGCCATAGAGCTGGATGGGGATGTGTCGCCGATCGTAACCAATAATAATATTCTTGATGACCTGGATCGAAGCGACTTTGGTATTGATGTTGATGTCTCGCCGTCAAGTACAGCCAAAATAACTAGCAATACAATTACTTGTTCAGGCACAGACGCTCCGATCCGCGTGGGTCCGGGTGTGTTTGCTGATGTATTCGAAGGGGATATTAGTGGCAATACGTTTACTTGTGATTTGGCCAATACCCAGATTCAGCTAAGTGGGACTTTGCTGGCTGATACCACGCTCTCACCTCTGGAGGGGCAATCCACCTTCAGGATGAATTCGACTCTGTCGGTTCCATTTGGTACGTCGTTAACCATACCGCCGGGTATCGCGATTAACAATTCTTCGGGTCGAACCTTGTCGGTAAGTGGTTCAGTGGTTGCGTCTGAAGTTGTGCTGACGAATGTAAATTTGGATGTGCGCGAAACCGGATTGGCAAATATTAGTCAGGTGGAATTCTTAGGTACTGGTGGTGGCGTAAATTTTCGTGCGAATAGCGCCGGCAATGTTGTAAACAGCACATTTACCAACACAAGATGTTTAACCATTACAGATGCATCGCCAACAATATCTGGGAATACATTGACTAATATGTCCAGTGCCATTTGTGTAGCAGGAACGTCGGTTACCAATCCCGCTAGTCCTATCATTCAGGATAATGTAATTACTGCTCGATCCAGGGGGATTGACTATTCATCTGGTACGATGGGAGGTACCGTGGATGGAAACACAATTGCATTTACAGGAACCAGCAGCAGTCGTATCGGTATTGAGATGGAGGGTGACGTGTCTCCAACGGTTACTAATAATAGTATAGTTGATGATGTTGTACGCACTGACTTTCAAGTCTATTTAAATTTATCTCCGACCAGTACTTTGAATTTTAATAATAACATCATCGGCTGTTCGGGTGGAGATGCGCCCATTCGATTAGGTATGAATGTGTTTGCTAATGCTTTTAATGGAACTATCAGTAACAATTCCTTCGGTTGTGATCTAAACGTCGTTCCGATGCACATTCTTGGTACCTTGAACGCCGACGGTGTGATGACGGCAATTGAGGGGCAAAGCAACTACTTTTTACGAACCGGTGCCACCATTCCGGCTGGATTGAGTTTATCCATACCTGCGGGTACAAAAATTACCAGCCAAGGGTGGACTATAGCCACAATCGGTACATTAACCGTTGATCAAGCCATTTTAGAAGATGTTCGCATCGATGTTAATAATGGCGGAATACTTAATGCTACTCAATCCAGTTTTGTTGACACTAACACGCTTATTCAATATAGGTTGGGGAGTAATGGCAGCATTACCGGGAGTAATTTTAATGATACTGGATGTTTGACTATTAGTGATGCGTCACCCACCATTGCAGGAAATACCTTTGTTAATGTAGCTACTGGCGTTTGCGTCAACGGTAATTCGATTGTTAGTAAAGCAAATCCCTTAATAGACAATAACGTCTTAAGTGTCAGATCTAGGGGGATAGAATTTAGTAGCGGAACGGCGTTGGGCACAGCATCAAATAATACTGTTGGTTTTATTGGCACATCTACAAGTCGCGCAGCGTTTCGAATTAGCGGTTCCGCCTCACCTACCGTTAATAATAACACAATTCAAGACGATTTTGACCGTTCAGATATTGGTGTTGACATCAATATCAATCCGCAAAGTGCGGTTAAAGTTTCAAATAATGCTGTCAACTGTTCAGGAGATGATACGCCATTGCGTTTAGGTACGGGCATCTTTTTTGATGCTTTTGCAGGCTCGGTCTCTGGAAATACGTTTAACTGCAATCTGGCCACTACACAAATACGTATGATTGGCGGTACCTGGAATTCTGATGCAACGATATCCGCCGTGAGCGGTGTTTCCGCGTTCCGCTTGGATGGTACATTAACGGTAGCCAGCGGGAATACACTGGCGGTGTCACCGGGACTCACTATTGACGGATTCAACAACACTGTACGGGTGAATGGTGCCTTTAACGCAGACCAGGCGTCATTCAATAATATCTTTTTTGATATGCGTGCCGGTAGTGATGGTAATATCAATAATAGTACGTTTAACGGGCCTGTAAGCAGCACAGCGATTACGATAGCCAGCGCATCTCCTTCATTTACCAATAATGTATTCCAGGGTGCATCCACCGCTATAAATTTAACGGGACAAAATAACGTTACTCTGGATAGCAATTTGTTTAAGTCAAATAATACTGCCGTCAATATTGCCAGCGCTACTTCACTGTCGACCATGACAAGCAATATATTTGACGCTAACACCAACGCCCTGGTATTTGCCAACGATGATGCATTATTTTCCGCCTATCCTACGGACTTCGGTACCAGCAGTTTCGTGGGCGCGTTTGACAGGAATGCCCTGTTGTTACCCGGCACAATTAATAACTCCGGTACATTTCCGGTGGCACCGCGGCCTTTTAAAAATACCGCCAACCTGAATATTACCAATGGTGCTGTGGTGACGATGCTCCCCGGTACAGTACTTACCAGCACGGGCAGTCGACGAATCACAGTGCAATCCGGGAGTCGTCTGGTCGCAACCGGTACGCCCGAGTTTCCAGTAGTCTTCACCGACTTTGGCCCGAAAGACGGCTCACGCTGGAGCGGTCTATTCATCAACGACAATACGTCGCTGTTGGAAAATTGCGTGGTGGAGTTTAGTAACGGTGATGGCGTCTTGCTCAATGGTGTATCCATCGCCATCGACAACTGCCGTATTAGCGATAATAACCGGGATGGTGTCGGTATTACCGGTAATGTTTCCCCGAATATTATCAATAGCGCAGTGACCATGAATATTCGCGATGGCGTGCGTGTTAATCTTTCTTCAGCTCCTGCCGGGCAATTGATTGTGGAAAATAATTCCTTCTTAAGTAACGGTGGTTTTGGAATCAATAATTTGCTCGGCACTTTTAACGTAGCGGGAACCCTTAATTATTGGGGTGATGATTCCGGTCCGTTCGATGGCTCCGATGATACTTCTATTGGCGGGCTGTATAATCCCGGCGGGCTGGGGCAAAGCGTCAGTGACGGTGTATTGTATGATCCCTGGATTCGTATAGGGCCAACGCAGGCGGGTTCGCTCATACCAATTAGTGGTAGTGGCCAATCAGGTGCTGTGGGTGAGACGTTGCTTAACCCAATGGTCATTAGAGTGGATAGTATCTTAGGTACACCGTTGTCCGGTATCGATGTGATCTTTTCTGTGGTTCAGGGTGATGCGACAATAATAGAAAATCAACCGGTACAAACAGAAGCATCCGGCCGTGCAAGTGCAACAATTCAGTTGGGTCTTAACCCAGGTAATGTGCTGATTACTGCCACCGCTCGTGATATTAATAGCCCGTTAGCCACTTTCGCCGCTGAAGCAAACTCCCCATGCATCGTGGAAATTAAAACTAAACCACTCAATTTGTTGGTATCCCCCAACGAGCCAGGGCAACCCGGTGATATTAATAATGATGGTATTGTCAATAATCAGGATTCTGTGTTGATACAAGCCGTGTTGGATGGCGTTGTGCCTGCTGACTCAAACTTGGTTAGTAATTACGAAAGTGCCAGCGATATCAACCAGGATGGGGTCATTGATACTGGCGATGTACTTGTGGTTCAAGGGGTACAAATTGGATTGTTGGGACGATAGGTTATGTAAACACGTTAGATGCACGAGTGATGCTTTAATTATTGAATCTGCTATAGCGTCCATGCCGAGTAGGGTGTTATATCAATATTTATCATATGTGTTGTGAATAACGTAGCATACGGGACAACGTGTTTGGTTGTTAAGCAAAATAATTTTCGTTGAAAACGAGAAATAGCATCAAGATCAAATTACAAAATTGAGGAATACCACCATGGGTTTCATCAAAAATACAACTTCAAGTGCCCTGTCCCTGATGCTACTGATGCTTATCAGTACCCCAAATCAGGCTGATGTCAATGTTACATTCACCGTGCCGCAGCGTGATTTACAAGCTCGCGAGGTTTTTGAAGTGCCTGTTTATTTGACGGATGGTGCGGTGAATGTGACTTCTTATGCTTTACGCATGCGCTTCAGTAACAATGTGGTAAAAGTGATCGATGTCACTGGTGGTAATTTTCCTGGCTTTAATAACAACCCAACCACGGATCGTAATGGTTTCGACAGCGGCGTAATCGATTTTACTGCCAATAACCAGGGGTTTTTAAACACTCCTAATATGTATGAGGTGGCACGGGTGCGCTTTGAAGTCATTGGTTTCCCCGGTGCTCGCGGTGAAGTCGACGTCGAACTTAGCCCCAACGGTGGCATTGTCAATAAAAGTGATTTCACTTTAGAGCCGGTAAACCTATCACCGACAGGTAACATCGCGATTGATGACCAAGGACGAGTGAACCAAGCGCCGGTGGCCAATGCCGGTGCAGATATCAGTATTTCCCTGGGCGAAATCGCAAGCATGAGTGGCGAAGGTTCTAATGATCCGGATAATTATCCGGCACCGCTTACTTATCAATGGTCGGTGAGTGCCGTACCTGCCGACAGCAGCATTGCTAACAGTGATATCGTTAACGCCGACCAGGCGGTTGCGCAATTAATGCCGGATGTGGCTGGTCAGTACACTGTGCAAGTTTTAGTGAGCGATGGTGTTGACGTCGCAATTGATGAGGCTATTGTAACCGCTGTCAGCAACGGTTTACCCGGTGGGCCGACAAATATTATGGCGCGAGCCAAAGGACGGCACGTCAATGTAGTTTGGGATGCCGTGGATAATGCGAATACTTATAGCGTTTATCGCCGGTTGGATGCTGAAGCAGAGTTCGTGGAAATTGGAGCGAGCACAAACACGGTTTTCGTCGATAATATTCCAGGCCAAAGTCAATTAGCCGAGTATTATGTCGTGTCGGAGAATGAAAACGGTGAGAGCGCTCCATCGGATACAGTGCAAGTCACCGTATCTACCGGCCGACGATTACGGCGGTAATATTCTAAAGCTGGAACTAGGGGTTCCCGAAACTGACTTTGCTCAATAAATAGTTTTACTTTTACTTCTAACAAAGAATAAAGAACAAAATAATAATTACAAAAATTAGGGAGAGTGTGAGCATTGGCCTACGACACTATAAAACCATTGCTGGCCGTTGGCGTGATGCGTGTTGTACCTGTAAAGTATCTCGCAAACGTAATTGCCGCATGTGTTCTTTTACTATCAGTTAGCCACACGCTGTTGGCAGACACAGTAAGCTTGTCGCCCGGATTAAATCTGGTTGGCATTCCCATTGATTCAAATGATACGCCCGATACGTTTTCGCTGATCAGAAAGCTGGGCACCCAGGACACCATTAGAGAATTAAACCGACTTAACCCCGATTCGGGTATTTATGAATCCGCGAGCTTTGATGCTTCCGGTAATCCCCAGGGTACAAACTCGCCAATTAGATCCGGCGAGGGGTGGTTGGTTTTTGTAAAAACGGTGTCAAGCATTGACATAACCCCGCAGCAAACATGTCCATCAACTAACCTTCAACCTGGATTAAATATAGTAGGATTTCCCTGTGCACCTAAATTTATACGAGCATATGAATTACTCCAGGCTATCGGAGACAATGCTGTTATATCGGCTATTCAGACGTTTGATTTGGAACGAGGTCGTTTCTTAACAGTTGCTTATGATAATAATGGTGCACCCATCGGTCAAAATTTTCAAATACAGCGATATCAGGCTTATCTGATTCATATGCGGCAAAGCGCTGCACCCGAATTGTATCTTGCGCCCCAACCTGTATTCGCCGATGCAGGACCCTTTCGAGATGTATTGATCAACACAACCGTTATACTGGATGGATCTGCATCCAGTGGTGCTTTAACCTCATATTTCTGGGAATTATTATCGACACCAGGTAATAGCAAAAGCGTTATCGAAAACGGTAGTAGCCTGTCTACGGAATTCAAATCAGACTTACCGGGAACATACACCATTAGACTAACAGTTTCCGATGGACTGGAATCCGACGTAGACGAGACTCAGATAACTGCCATTGACCCTACAGTGGGACCGGACCAGGACAATGACGGACTTAGTGACGATGCGGAGTCTATTCTGGGTACAGATTTGGATATTGCCGATTCGGATTTTGATGGTTTGCTAGATGGTGAGGAATACCTCACACACTTAACCGATCCACTGAATCGCGATACGGATGGCGATGGTTTTAATGACGGCAACGAAATTGCCGCAGAATCAGATCCATTTACAGGTGAGAGCACCCCACTGCACAATACAACCACTATCACAACCGTTTCACCGCAAAACGGTGAAACCATGGTCAGCATAAATCGGGAAGCCATCGTTCAGTTTAGTCGGCGCATTGATCCGATAAGCCTGACGGAAGATGCCTTCTATTTGCTTGCCAATGGTCAACGCGTTGCTGGGCGCACAGCATTATCGTCTTCACGAGATGTGGTCACGTTTTATTATGATGCGCCACTAACCGGATCTACAGCAGTTCGCATTATTGTGGATGGCGAAAAACTATTGGATGAAAATGGCAGGAAGATCGATGCCGATGGAAATAATTACCCCGGTGGCTCCGGCACATTTGATTTCATAACGATTCCACTGACACGAATACCGGGTAGCAATGTCAGCGGATTCATTTATGATGCCAACCGCGTGGATGAGCAAGGCGGCAACATACCGATTAGTGGTGTCGTGTTGCGAGTGGAAGGTATTTCCGGGTTGCAGGCTGTTACTGACGAAAGAGGCTACTTTCAATTGGAAGACCTTCCCGCGCCTGAATTTTATGTCACCATTGATGCTACCGGAAGCCCCGCGCCGACAGGCGCACAATATGGAAGTATACGAAAAGCTTTTCACAGTGTAGCCGGGCACGCGACGGTGTTGGTCGATGGCAATGGCCGGCCTTTTGATATTTTTTTACCTTTAATTCATCAGCAGGATACCATCCCCGTTGTTGCTGACCAGGTAACTACGGCGACGTTTGGCCCCCAGGGACTGCAAACACTAGCGCAAATACAGCCAGACATCCCCGTAACAGAATGGGAAAAACTCCAGGTGATTATTCCCCCAAATTCTGTTTTCTACGACGACGGTACGCCCGCTACCAAGATTACAGTAGTACCACTGCCGTCTGCACGTATTCCAGTGCCTGTGCCCGAAGGGTTAAACCCTTCGATTGTCTTCACGGTGGATGCCGGAGGAGCAACCAATGTAGACGGTTTCGCGCAACTGATTTATCCCAATGTGCACAACCTGCCACCGGGTGAAAAGCGCCTGGTCTGGTCTTTTGACCATGATGCGGGTAAATGGATAACCACTGGAACAGTGACAGTGAGCGCCGATGGTTCGGTGATGGTATCCGATCCGGGATCTGGCGTAAAGACCTTGGGTTGGCGACTAATTGCGCTGGATCCCTGGTCGCGCATGTTGTTGGGTTGTTCATTAAAGGCGGTTGTTGCGACGGCAAAAACTGTTGGTGGCTGTGCTAACGGTGTTGCCAAACAAGTAGCGGAACTCATTAAAGGTGTGGATTCGGGATTGAGTTTCATTGCTGATATTTCGACTCGGAATAGTGATGTCGGTAACAGCGTTCAACAACAAGACGCCGGAAGTAGCATTGTAAGCAAAGTCGATGGCATGGTCTCGGCTAAAAAGAAACTGTCAACGACATTGGATTCGTTTAAGAAAGTGTGGGCAGTGTCGGGTAAAGTAAATCCCGTATTTAAAAATGTGTGTGCCGGAATTGCCTGTGCGGGTGGTGGTGTTGGAGAACTTAATGATTTGTGCAAAGCCAAAATTGACAATACACAATGTTTTGCTGACGCCACTAGCGCATTCTGTCGAGGAGTCGATTCTGCGTCGACCGTTTTTAAAAAAGTCAATAATTTTAAAAAAATCACAGGAATTTCAGGGACGACAGCTCAACGTATGTGCGCGGTTATTGATGAATTAAATGATCTCGCCCAATCATGGCCTGGCGGGCAGCAGCCGTTTCCCTACTCACAAGCGTCATCTTTTGTAACGACTATCGGTAGTGAGATCCCCATTGTTGACCAGGCGTCAAATGCTACCCGCGCATTAATGCAGGGGTTTTTGGATATGGATGGCCAGCTTACCGAGCTGGATGGGTTAACCAGGGACCTGCTAACCAAACACCTGGTGCCCCCAAACGCATTTTACGCGCTGTTCTTCACTGGTTTAGATAATTTTGCGATACGTGGTTTCACCGGTGCCGGGGGGGAACTATCGGCACTCATCCCCGCCAGCACGGCGTTTGTATTGGTGGTGTTTGACCCCATCAGCGCACGTATTGCCACCGCTGCGGGCGTGTCAAATGGTGCCGGGCAAATCACCCTGGTACCGATCATGACGTTTGATTTAACCGAGGGTATGGCCGACGCGGACAGTGACGGTTTGGTGGATGAAGCCGAATTAGTCATTGGCACTTCGGTGTCTAATCCGGATACTGACGGTGATGGACTATCGGATGCTTCGGAAGTTGAGCAAGGTTTGGATCCGCTGGACGATAGGGGATTTCCCACCGGCATTATTGGGCAATTGTCATTAATGGGAGAACCTAAGGAAATTACGATTACCGGCTCGGCGTTGTTCCCCCAAAAACTAACGGCGTATGTCGCTACCGGATCGCACGGACTCGCCATTGCGGATGTCTCACAGTTTAATAATCCGATTTTATTAGGGCAAATCGCTTTGCAAGGCAATGCAGCCGATGTTGCCATTGACGCAGATCTCGGGCTGGCTTTTTTGCCGGTGGGCAACCGCCAAGTCCGTGTTGTAAATATCGCTGACCCTCAAATGCCAGTAATTAAACAAACCCTATCTTCCAGTGACCAAGCCCATGCGGTGGAGGTAAGCAGTGGGTTTCTTTACGTGGGCGGTAATTTTATAAGCCAGTATGAAATTGTTACGGGCCAGCGGTTTAAAGCGCTGGATCTCGGTGCGGCTATTGTTGATTTGACAAAGGAAGGTACACGGCTGTACGCCGTTACCCAGGATAACAAATTGCACATTATTGGCACTGCCAATCAGTCCATGGTGTTACTCGGTACTTTAACGCTGCCAGGTGAAGCACATCGTATTTTTTCTGGTAATAATGTAATTTATGTGGCGAACGGCATAGACAGTCGTCTAAACCCTTTGGCGCGCGGCGGATACTTAACGGTTGATGTCACCGATCCCGACAATCCGGCACTACTATCGAACATTGACACGCCCGCCGTACAATCGGGCAATCTAAAAACGGTTGCTAATGGCTCCGGGTTAGCCCTGGTGGCCGGTGGATTTCGTGGTCTGCAAATTCACCGCGCACCGGATACCAGCACCACCTATGATTTGCTGGCTGAAATCAGTTTGCCCGGTAGAGGCATTTCCGTCGCCATCGCTGGTGGTATTGCATACGTCATTGATGACGCGGGTAATCTGAATGTGGTGAATTATTTGTCATTTGATAGTCAGGGTGTGGCACCGACAATATCAATTTCAACATCCGCCATCGGCAATGATGTCGAAGAAGGCAGCGTAATCAGCATCAGCGCCAATGTTAGCGACGACGTACAAGTGCGCAGTGTGGAATATTTTATCGACGGTAAGCGTATTGGCACCGATTTAAGTTTCCCGTTTAACCAGGCGTTTGTGGTGCCACCGCTATCGCAACAAACCGCCTTGACTATAACCGCCAAGGCTATTGATACCGGGGGAAATGCCGCACAGGCGAATCCTCTCGTACTGAATATCATACCGGATGCAACCACCCCACGGGTAATACGCTCCACGCCGTTCGATGGCGGCTTTAGGGCCAATGTGGACACGGTCGGGGTATATTTCAGCGAACCCATGAATGCGGCAAGCATTAATTTTTCGGAGTTCTCACTTTTTGAAGCGGGTCCGGATGGCGCTTTAAATACTCAGGACGATATATCTATCGCTATTAACGCCTTTAATTACAGCGAAGCACAGCGCGCGGCGTTTACGAATATTTCACAAAGCTTATCGGTAGGCCGATATCGTGCGGCACTATCCAATAACGTCACCGACGTGGCGGGTAACACACTGGGTATCCCGTTTACCTGGTCATTTACGGTGTTTGAATTGGAGAACGACGCCGATTCAGACTGTGTGCCCGATAGTGTTGAGATACTATTAGGCCTTGACCCTGAAAATCCGGACAGTGACGGTGACACCATTCCCGATGGTGACGTGGACTCCGATAACGATGGCATCATTAACTGTGAAGAAGTGTTATCCGGTTTTGACCCTGCAAACCCGGATAGTGATGGTGATTATTTACTGGACGGAGCAGAACTGTTTTTTGGCACCAATCCACTGTCTCCCGATAGCGACAATGACGGCTTTAGCGATAAAGATGAGCTTGATTTCAATTTTGATCCACTCAATGTATTGGTAACGCCCCTGGATTCGCCGGAATTAGTCACAGCTGTCAGCGGTTCCACCATCACCGTGCTAAATGCTGTTTATCCGGACATTGATGTACTCGTTACCTTTGCTTCCGGCACCAGATTTACCGTGATGAATTCAACTTTTCCACCCATCAGCGGTGCGGATGGGTATACGCTAAGCCACACGGCGGCAGCACGAGTCACCGTGCTCAATTTAGCGAACCCGCCAATAGGCGGTGTTGAAAATTACACATTGACTCATTCCGCCAATGTAGCGTTTTCGGTGCTCAATTCAGTGGCACCACCCATTGGCGGTGCAGACGGATATACGTTGGATTTTTCCGCTACCGCACAGTTTTCGATCTTAAACAATGTGAATCCACCAATAGGCGGCGTGGACAGCTATGTGTTGGACTATGGCATAGCACCGGCGTTTTCGGTTAGTAACGAACCGTAGATTATAATGAAAAAAATGCATCGAACCGCTATACGTAATTTACATTTCTAGAATAGACATTAAGCATTAACATTCAAGAAGGGGAGCACCACAATGATAATAAACATGGTAAATCGGAAGCACTGGATAGCAATGGCTTGTTCCCTGTTGTGTTTCACAAATGTTCAAGCGGCGGCATTAACGTTTGATAGTGGCTCCGACGGCAGCGACGGCGCATTGGATTTTACTTGGGCGGCATCCTTACCCGCTGCTGAACGCACCATCGTTTTTGACCCTAAAGATGACGCGACTTTTGACCCAGGATCGGGCAGAGAACTTGACCCAAATAATGACAATGTGTTTCACTTTACCCGTATCTTAATACCCACCAACGTAACAGTAGTATTAAGAGCGGATAAATTGTTATGGCGTCCGGTTTATTGGCTTGCCACAGATGATATTACTATCCAATATAGTGGGTATCTTTATTTAGGCGGTGCTAATGGGCATAGTGAAACTTCTCAGGGTAACGCGCGGGTCCCTGCCATGCCCGGCCCGGGTGGTTTTCCTGGTGGCCTAGGCGCATCCGGCGTGGCAAAGGCGACGGCCGGGTTTGGCCCTGGGGCTGGTTTGCCAGCGACAACTGATGGCGAGGGCGGGGACGCCAGTCATTCGACGCTGGGTAGTGGCAATTCGGGTGGCACGGCGGGTGCTTTGTACGGTACGCCATATTTAGTGCCCTTTGTGGGTGGTTCAGGTGGCGCGGGTGGTGGCAACAGCACACAAACGCAACCCAACAGCCGCAGTGGTGGCGGGGCAGGTGGTGGCGCCATTGTGTTGTCCAGTAGCACAAAAATACTTAATGACGGACAAATTACTGCCGATGGTGGATATGGGGACGGGGGTAGCGGTAGTTTTACGGCTGGTGGTGGTTTTGGTAGTGGTGGGTCTGTCAGACTTATGGCACCAACAATAATGGGAAGAATCTATCATTATAATTCAGGTAGTGGCTCGATAACTGTGAGAGGTGGTCGTTCAAACACCGCAAAATCCAACGGACGCATTAGGATCGAAGCCTTTAACAACCAACTCCAAAATAGTTTTTTCCCGGATAATACAGATGCCGTAAGAATCAGCGGACTGGTACCCACAACGCCGTTTCTCCCATCAGACTCCAGAGTCCCCGGTTGGCCATCGGTTCAAGTGGTCAGTATAGATGGAATATCATTGCCAACAATACCAACGGCCAGTTTTTCCGTGCCCGATGCGCAAATTAATTCCGCCACCGATGTAGCCGTAGTGTTTGCCACCAGCAATATTCCCACAACAGCCAGTTTAACGTTGCAAATCATCTCACCTGATAACGACGTGATTATAGTATCGCCGAGTCACTCGTCAGGAACACAAGCGAACTCAACCTGGAATACAACCGTTACATTCCCAGCTGGTTTTTCACGGGGGTATGTGCAGGCGACCTGGACGCCCTAGTCTTAGTTAATCAAGCGGGGACTTAATTAGAGTTTTTCAAAAATAGTCATACTGCGTATTTAATATTTTTATTGGCTTAGCTTAAAGGGTGTAAAAAAGCATCTAATCTGTGACATTGATACATTTTTCTATAGAAAAGAAAACTATAAATTGAGATTCGGGAAACATGTAAAGTTTATCGACAATATTTGTGTGTATTTCAATCAGGTTGGCTGTGATGAATGCGTTCGCCAAATAGTCAATGCACTCGCTAAATAATTATTGGTCATACTTGATATACGTTGATTTAACTATGTGTCTGGTTCTGTTGGAAAATGTTGCTTGAGTTTCATTGGTAAGGGTATAAATAATCAGCTAGCTGATTTAGATATTCATGCATTAAGGTACTTTGTCAAAAAATAAGTGTAAAGATTACTGACAACAATTTCCTGCGAATAATATTAATTGGATAGACAAAAAATAGGTAATTAGTTTGTATTTCGATTTTAATTGGCCCATTTTTGAATTAATTGATGATCGTTCCGAATTTTGTATGAAACATGACCCAAAACATGCTTGAGCAATCGTTAATTAGTAATATTTGATTTGTGTTCGAACGTTTTTTAGTTTGTTATGCCCTTGGTTAGGCCAACTAAACGCCTATATGTTTGGCTAACATCTTGCATTGTCAATCAGCTGTCTAGCAGTAGAATTATTATCATAATAATTATTTTAATACGATGCATCATAGCGCAATAGCGGTGTAAAACTTTCTGGTTAGACGGCTACAACAATTTCAGTTACAACAATTTCAGTTACAACAATTTCAGTTACAATAATATCAATTACAACAATCAAGATAGACGAGTTGGGATACGTAAACGTTTAGAGAAATTTTAAGGGGTAACTAAAAATGCATAAAAAAATCCGAAATAAACTTCTCATGGTATTTGCTGCGTGTTCATTGTCGACACAATCCATGGCAAATTCAATTGATATATATGAATTTACTTCGTTTATTAATGCCACGGAGCTTGGTTCCGCTTCTTTGCGTGACACGCAAATTGGCTCAGGCTTAAATGAATTTGGATCGGCTGGTTTGACAAGTTCATTTGTTAATAATCTCAATGCAAATAATTTGGGTACGGTATCCTGGAACGTTACAAATACAACCGGCGCTAATTTGAGTAATGTATGGTTTTCCGGTTTTTTGGATGCCAGTATCGATGAGCTTACTAATGGTTTTTTTAACGAACAGGGAAGCGCTGCTGGTCTGGTTATTGGGACCGGTAGTGGTGATGCATTTGCGGATAGCTGGGAAATCGACGAACCCGGATTTCTATTTGGTGACATCTATACTAATCTTATTGATAATATGCTCGATAATTCACTCGGGTTTTCAGGTTTTGATGACGTTGCATTAGCATTAGGATTTAACATTGGCAGCCTGTTAGTCGATGAAACTTTGGTGGCGACATTTGAAATTAGTTCGGTTGATAATGGTGGGTTATATCAATTTGATCCAAATTCAAATGACGGTTTATATTTAGCAGGGGCTGTTAAAAAACAGACCAATGAGGTTGCAGAGCCAGAAACACTTGCGTTGCTTGGTTTTGGTTTACTATTTATGACGGGCTGGCTGCGCAATAGATCATCAAATAACCATTCTGAAAATTAAGCATTCTGATAATTAAGTATCAATATAATTCACATTGGCTAACAGGGAGGTCTTCGTATGACGGGCTTCGCCAAATTTTATTACAAATATGATAATAACAGCAGTATGGATTTGAGGTTAATAGCCGGAAATCTTGAACGTTTTTTGCGCAGTTTTTCCAATGCATCAAAGCGTCGGTTGAGAACGTCTATTTGGTGTGTAGCACCACTATTAGCGTGTCTCGGGCCTATAAATTCGGTAGCTGACGTATTTGATGTCACTGCAGCGGATGTTACAACCCGCGCGTTATCCGCCGTCTGGGTTTCAAACGAACCGATATCATCTGCTACCATACGTGTATTTACGGATCAGGATGGTTTAACAGACATAACTTCAAGTATCACCATTGTGACAGATAGCGAGCTCGTTAATCCTGCCCATGCACAGGGTATTGCAAAAGTGACAGCAACGGGGTTGAGTGCAGATACCAGCTATTTCATCCAGACTGAAACCGTGAGTTCCAGCGGTGTGTTTACGTTTCCTGCGTCACCGCCCTTTATGCAGGTACATACCGCATTAGAAACAACCAAGGTGAACGAGGTAAACAGCCCCATTGCGAATGACTTGCTTTCCCAGGAAGTTTTTTTCCCAGATGGCACCACGCCAGCGCCTGGCACGCTTGTACTTATCGAAGCTGAAGGTGTAAGTGCCTATCCGTTAACTGAGTTTGTCGGTGCAGCGGGTTTTGATGCTCCCTTTGTGGCCATTGACACCAATAATTTCTTTGGCATTGACGGGCGAAGTTTGGAGTTACAAACGGATGATGTTTTAAGGGTAACAGTCTTTCGAGGGCTGCTGTGTGAGAGCCAATTTGATTTTCAATCCCTGATTGGATTTAAAAGAAATCCCGGGCACGAAGAATCGCCAGCAATAACAGAGCTGGAGGTGCCACCGGGTTGTTATCGCAACGACACGATATGTGATGAAAGTGTTAATATTTTAGACGTTCAGTATGTGCTGAATTATTTCGATCACGATATTGGTAGCTGTGGATTTAATCCGGCTGCTGATGTGGTGGCGGACAGCCAAATAAATATTCTGGATGTTCAGTCCGTGCTGAATGATTTCGGGAATTCAGTGCCCGCTCAGAATTAATAATTTCGGTACCACTCAATAATAAATTCACAAAAATATTAAAATTAGGAAGTGAATATTATGAAAATTGGATCACGCCCAGGTGTAAATTATATAATGCGATTTTTAAACAACGTAATAACAAAAATAAAAAATTATAATTACCAAATGGTTTCAGTGACACAGAACAATACCCCAGCTAGGGTGTTGTGCTCCTTCGTTGTTAGCATTGTATTGTTTGTCGGCTCTATAACTTTGGCGCATGCAATCGAAGTAGGTTTTGTACCGTCAACATTAAATATGAATGTTGGCGATCGGCGGACTGTTCAGGTAGTGGTGGCTGATATACCTGATCCAGGACTCGCTGCGGCAGAGTTTAAGCTGAATTATAATGCAGCTATCGTTAAGATCGAAAACCCTAATGAGCTTGGCCGCTCGTCTAATGTCGCCGCTTTTTCCCCATTATCAGGGTTTATTTGTACCGCGATTAGAGGTGTAAGCCCTTGCCCGGATCCCTCTTGGCTTCTTACGGCAACAAGCCGAATAGTTGGAGCGGCAACTGATAGGATTGACAATGCAGATGGCGTTGTATTGATTGGTTTTGCAACACGTGAGGACTCCACACGTCCTGATTCAATGAATTTGCCAGTTGGTGCTGGTGTCATCGCGCTTATTGAAGTTGTTGCAACCGCTGATGGAGTGACGACAGTTGATTTACCTATTAATGATGTGATTTTTGCTGATGCATCCACCATTCCGGTTAAATATGAAAATGTTACCACAACATCATTAACCGTCAATGTAGGGGCAGTTTCGAATACTCCGCCCGAGCTGGCGCCAATTGCGGACCAAGTTGTGGTGGAAGGGGGGAATTTAACGGTTCCGCTGCTAGCATCTGATGCTGATGATAATAATATAGCGTTTGCGGTTAATTGTACCCCCGATGCAACTTTTACGAGTGTCATTGATAATGGCGATGGCACAGGTGAGGTGAAAATCGCACCGACAATTGGCGATGCGGCAGATTATAGTTGTAGCGTTGTCGCGCAAGATGACGGGGTGCCTCCGGCGTCAAGCATACCAAGCACTTTCGCGCTTCAGATTATACCATTTGTTCCCGCGAATGATCCACCTGTGCTTGCGGTGATAGGTGATCAATCCGTTAATGAAAACGCTGTCTTGAGTATTGCTCTTAACGCGAGCGATTCAAATGGTAACGCATTAACTTTTGCCGCCTCTGATTTACCGGCTTTTGCCAGCCTAACTGACAACGGTGATGGGGCTGGTCGCATCAGTGTCAATCCCGGCTTTACCGATGCTGGAAACTACACCATTACTGGGACCGTTACGGATAATGGCGATCCAGCGCTCTCGGATACAGAAACCTTTACCTTAATAGTCAATGATGTTAACCAGGCACCGGAGTTAGCGCCTATTGGCAACCAGGCTGTAGCGGAAGGTGCTAGCCTCGCCGTGGCCATCAGTTCCAGCGATGCCGATGGCAATAATGTAAGCCTCAGTGCCACCGGCTTACCGGCCTTTGCCAACTTAACCGATAACGGTGATGGCACCGCAAGCCTAGCCGTCAATCCAGGCTTTACCGATGCTGGTACTTATACCGTTAGCATTAGTGCCACCGATGATGGCACGCCCACCTTAAGCGACAGCGAAACCTTTGACATCGTAGTGGGTGGCACCAATCAAGCCCCAACCTTGGCGGCCATCGCTAATCAAAGTGTGGAC
>Ga0316204_10004248_pt1 | contig 26242 bp, 22 predicted proteins | sample 6monrhotite_MG_2_FD_205661 | JGI IMG/M metagenome (GOLD analysis project Ga0316204, IMG submission 205661) | Microbial mat bacterial communities from mineral coupon in-situ incubated in ocean water Damariscotta River, Maine, United States -... | ecosystem: Environmental > Aquatic > Marine >...
GTTTGTTGCTGGCTTGTAACATGTTTTCAGCCCCAAGCATTATTACCTCTATCTCCTCAGTAATGGCTTCCTGACGCAACATCCGAGATTTTTGTTTCAGTATTTCGGTGTTCTTATCCAGTCGATTAACCGCATTATCAAGATGTTGAGCACGCCAGTTATTTTCAATCATCAGTGAATTGTAGGCAATTTCATGAAGTGCCGCTAATAGATACTGTTCGCTCATATCGGTAAAAAAATCCGCCGCCGGTAAATTTAGCAAGGGCGCACAAGTAAAATTCGTTGTTTTAATTGCCATCTGAAATGGTGGCAATACACTCTGACTGGTGATCTGGTCCGTTTCCTCAGCATGATATACCGCAGTCAGGGAGATATAACCATACTGTTGCTGGAGTTTATTGACTGCAGATACGGTAGCATTAAGTACTGATTCGATTTCTTCTTCAAAACATGCTCCAGCAATAAAGCTGGCGACTCTCGGATCAGTTTTAAGATATTTTCTGAGTTTGTCGCCTATGACAATGATTGCATAGCTTTGCTCATTAGTCAGCGGGTATCTCATATCAAACATTTGTAGAAGTTTTGCATTGAAATTGCCGCAAAAGCCTCGTTCAGAACCAATTAAAAGATAGATGTCATGCCGTGCTTCATTAACGCTTTCATGATAAGGATAAAAGCTTAGAAAGTCAGCGGCAACACGTTGCAAATCTGATACCATCTGAGTTTGTGATTGCAACAAACGGGATAATTTTCGACTTTCCATAAAGGCAAGATTTTTCATGGCATTCAAGATATTACGCATCTCGGACAAATGGTGCAGATGCAGTTCCATGTCACTATGCTGGCTCATTTCTGTTTCCTATTATATTCTTCCAGCCAGCTTTTGATCGCATTCAGCCACAAATGTCGTTTACTGGTCAGCAGCAAATCACTTTGTTCCACCATGTGTGCAATCCAGTGCAGTAGTTCGGGGATTGAATCCAGTTCAATATCATCCAGAAGTTTTTCATTGTAGGCAATTAGCCAGGCCAGATGGAATTCCACCGGCAAAGGCTCAAGGCGTTCCTGTTTCAGGATTTCTCTCAGCAAGCGACCTCTTTGTATTATCGCCTCAATAGAAGCTTCCAGTTTAGCACCAAAACGGGTAAATACTTCCAGTTCAAGAAATTGCAGATAATCCAGCTTCATGCGTCCCGCCTCCTCCTTGATGCCGGGATCTTGTGCCTGGCCACCAATACGTGACACTGAACGGGCAATATCAATGGCAGGTCGAAATCCTGCCGCAAACAATTCATTATCCAGATAGAACTGGCCATCTGTAATTGAAATAAGATTGGTTGGGATGTAGGCCGCGATCTCACCCTGGTTGGTCATAACAATGGGGAGCGCCGTCATGCTGCCACCCCCATAACGGGTATTGAGCATTGTAGAGCGTTCCAGCAGGCGTGCATGTACAGAGAAAATATCACCCGGATAAGCTTCACGACCCGGTGGCCGGCGTAACAGCAGGGAAAGTTCCCGATAGGTTTTAGCATGAGTCGACAGATCATCATAAACAATCAGGGTGTCCTGACCTTTGTTCATCCAGTATTCTGCGATGGTACAACCGGAAAATGGCGCCAGGTATTGTAATCCGGGCAGAGAGCTGGCAACAGAAACTACCACAGTGGTATAATCTAAAGCATTATGCTGACGCAGAATATCAATGTAATTTACCACGGTGGAAAGTTTTTGGCCAATCAGGACATAAACACAATTGACATTTTTTCCCGCTTGATTGAGCACCGTGTCTATTGCCAATGAACTTCGACCAAGACCTTCGTCTCCGATAATCAATTGCCTCTGGCCTTTACCAATGGGCAACATGGTATCAATGATTTTGCAGCCAGTATAGAGCGGCTTATGAACAAAACCTCTGGCTATAATGGGCGGGGATGGTGCATCCACAGCTTGTCTTCTAAACTGTTCAGGTTCAGGCAAATCGTCCATTGGTGTACCAAGAGGGTCAACGATACGTCCAAGCAGGGTATCCCCGACCGGTATACTCAAGCGGTATCCGGTCACATACACTGGGGTGCCAGATGTTAATTGTTCGGTTTCTTTTAATAACACCGCACCAATCAGATCCGGTGTTAAATCAAAAACCATCCCTTTGCTGCCATCTTCGAAATTAAGAATCTCATCCATTGTGGCCGATGGCAGGCCACTGATCCAGGCAATACCATCACCGATTGAAACAACAGTCCCCTGCTCGGAGATTCGTAGACCAAATTGATAGCTATCCAGCCAATGAGACTGTTGTTCCAGTAATGCGGCCTGAACGTCAATGTGATCAGTCATGTACGGACTCGGTAAAAAACTTTAACTCATCCTGGAGATTTGCATGCAATACCCAGGGACCAAAAGCGATGCGCACGCCAGCTAATAATTGTGGATCCGTCTGATAATCATAATCCAACCGGACTTCAATCAGTCTATACAATGTCTCTTCCAGCTTTTGTCTATCACTTTGAGATAATTCATAGCCACTGACAATTGTGATCGCCTGCTCTTGTTCTACGGCAGTGGTGCGAAGAATTTCCTGACGGGACTCTGGCAGCACTGCTAAATCTTGCAGAAATAATTCAAACAGTCGGGATTCCAGTTCTTCACTGGCGAGCCGGGACAACAAACTGGCAGTAAAACGGGCACCATGATTCAAGGCCTGTTGCTGGGCTATTTTTTCGGCTTCTTTAATCTGGCGTTGTTTAATCACTTCCGCTTTTTTCTGTTCCAGTTTCAAAGACCGGTTTAATTCTTGCATTAAGCGTTCACGTTCACTGGCAATATCTTCATGCAATTTATTACGAAATTGTTGTTTTTCCTGCTGCCAATCCTGTAACCTGTTTTCATAATGAAGTTTCAGCATTAATGATTCATCACGAGTTTTTTGAGCATCATCCATATCCTTCTGAATGCCAGCTTTTCTCTCATCGATAATTTTCAGCACCGGTTTATAGAGAAAATATTTCAGTATCCAAATCAGGATCAAGAAGTTGATGATTTCTAAAATAAAAGTAGACCAGCTAAATTCCAACTACTTACTCCTTACAGCCAATAACTGCTTTGAAAAAACCAACCATTTAATTGATTAAATATTTAAGTAATGGATTTCTGAACAAGATGATCAGGGCTATAACAAGCACATAAATAGCTAATGACTCAATCATTGCCAGACCGATAAATAAGGTTCGCATAATCGAACGTTCTGATTCCGGTTGTCTGGACAATGCCTCCATCGCACTGCTGATCGCCTTTCCCATTGCAATGGCAGGAAAGATAACCCCTATGGCAATACCCAGTATAGCAACCACCGTAGAAACAAGCGTGAACATGGAAATATCAATCATAACTTTCCTCTTTTTTTTGTTGTTTTATTTGTTGCGCCTGAAGACCACCAGCAATAAAAATAAGTGCAAGCAATCCAAAGATATAAGCCTGCACCAGGGCTTCAATAATATGCAACATCAGAATAGGTACCGGGACAAGCAAACCTGCTACCATAAGTATTAATAAAGCGGCCATCTCCAGACTCATCATATTACCGAACAGACGTACAGCCAAAGCAATAGTACGGGTAATTTCACCAATAATATGAAATGGTAATAATATTGGACTGGGTGTCAGGTAATGATGAAGGTAGTTCTTTAATCCCTGTATTCGGATACCGAACCAATGTACGGATAAAAACACCAGACACGCCAATGCAGATGTCACAGATAAGTCACTGGTAGGCGAATTAAGACCGGGGATCAATCCGATAAGATTGGCGACCACCAGGAAGATCCACAAACTACCGATAAAAGGCATAAGTTCTCTGGCATATTGTGGGGTAATATTGCTCACCGCTTTTTCTAGTGCGGATACAAGCCCTTCAACAGCCGCCTGTAAGACAGATGGTTTAAGCGTGAGATGACGGTTAATCATCCAGGCGAACAAACCAAGCAACAACATAATTCCCCAGGTTATCACCACCGTATCAGAGATCGATAGTGGCCCTATCGTCATCATAATAGAATCATTATTACCATAGTCAGTCATAGTGTTTATTCTCTGATAAATAAATACACATTGGTTACACCAATAACCAGCCCGGTTAACAGCATTACCATCGTCCAGAAAGATGAATAGTTTTCATGCAAATTATCCAGCCACATTCCCAGATAGGCACCACCCACAACCGGAGTTACCAGCAGCAGGCCTAAAGTACCAATATAGACGGTTTGAGATAACAGAGTATCCTGCTCCTGTTCCGCTTTTTTCATCCGCAGAGCCTGTTTCTCAACCTGCTTTCTGAGTTTATGCTCCTGACTCATGGTCGCCCCCGATCATATTGCCACATGCGCTTGAGCAATTCTTTTTCCATGTGCCGAATACTGCCTTTCATACTGTCCAGTTTATGTTCTTCAGATAATAAGCGTTCTTGCAGAGCCTGGCTGATACGCTCAAAATCATCGTCACGCAGATAACGCCGGGTACTAATCGTCAGAGTATTATTATCAAAATACAAAATACCTCCGGGAAGTGCCAGATATTGCCAGTCAGAATGTTCACGGTTATCATTATGGCAACGATACCGGGCAAGACCAAAGGTTAAGGAGGTCATGAAACGCGCATGACAGGCCTGTATGCCAAAACTACCGGAGTCATCCTCTGCGACAAAAGAAATCACCTGCTGGATATGTTCAGAACCATTGGTATCGTGCAACTTCAGGCTAAATGTTTTCATGTTCAGCCCCTTTTATTGCACCACGCATATAACATTGCTGTTCTTCCAGATCATCATAACGTCCCAATAAAAATGCTTCACAATCATCCAGTGTTTGTTGTAATGGCACGGACACGCCCGCTATACCGGTGTGAGCCTGAGTGACCCAAAAAGGCTGGGTCAGATAATGTTGCAGCTTTCGGGCACGCATTACAATCCGTCGGTCTTTTTCTGACAATTCCTCCACCCCCAGCATACTGATAATATCTTCCAGCTCATGATAACGGGCCAGATGTTCACGAACCCCTTCAGCAATCGAGTAATGCCGATTGCCCAGAGTCTGCTTATCCATCAGTTTACTACTGGAACGCAAGGGATCAACCGCCGGGTAAATCCCTTTACCAGCCTGTTCACGTGATAAAATCACGGTTGTATCAAGATGACTTAAAATAGTTGTTACGGCTGGATCCGTCATATCATCGGCAGGCACATAAACCGCCTGAACCGAAGTAATTGCTCCTTCCCTGGTGGACATAATACGATCCTGAAGTTCAGCCACTTCAGTTGCCAGAGTGGGTTGATAACCCACCGTTGCCGGCATGCGCCCCAGCAAGCTGGACACCTCACTACCGGCCTGGACAAAACGAAAAACATTGTCCATCACCAGCAGCACTTCTTTTTTCAGGGTGTTGCGTAAATATTCAGCATAGGTCAGGGCAGATAATCCCAGACGAAATCGCACTCCCGGTGATTCATCCATCTGACCAAAAATCATCACCGTCCTGGGCATCACTCCTGCTTTTTGCATTTCATGCCAAAGCTCATGGCCCTCACGAATACGTTCACCGACGCCGGCAAATACGGATACGCCCTGGTGCAGCGTGGTAACCGAATGCATAAATTCGGTTACCAGTACTGTTTTGCCAACCCCGGCACCGCCAAACAAACCGGTTTTTCCGCCCCGGACAAACGGGCAAAGTAAATCAATCACTTTAATCCCGGTTTCCAGAATATTACTGACCGGTATCGCTTGTTTTAATGAAATGGGCTTGCCATGGATATTTCTAAATTCATTGGCCTGTATCGGTTCACCACCATCCAGTGGTTCTCCAAAGATATTTAAAAGTCGACCAAGAATATCATCAGAGACAGGGACATGAAGTGGTGTTCCGGTATCATAGACAGCCATACCACGATAAAGACCTGCGGTATAATGCAGGGTAATAGCACGAATATGATGTTCATCCAGATGTTGATGAACTTCGAACAAATAGGTCTCACCATCCAGATTGGCCCGTAAAGCCTGACGCAGAGGCGGTAACTGTTTGCAGGCAACCACCACCACAGGTCCGTGGACTTCAGTTATTTTGCCTATTGGCGTTAATTGTGTTGGTTCAATCCAAGAGGAAGCATTCATTTTTGTTCCGTATACTTCACTGATTATCCTATTTAAGTTAAGCACAATTAGTGATGATTTGCGATAATTTAACGACAATTACCAGTCTGTACTCAATGACTGGCAAATGGCACGAACATGATCTTTTGCTATTAAATAACGATTCTATGTAGAATAAGTCTATGGATACCCTAAAAGAAATATTACAACGTATTGATGGTAAAGGTTATAAATCCTATAAAGATACCAAAGGTATTTATCATTACCCCCTTTTTTCCCTGAGCATCGATCATGTTCAGGGGGATCCCTTTGCTGTCCCGTCCCGAATTAATGTCAGAGTAACTATGTCAAATGCTGCTTTTCCCAGGCACTGCTGGACTGACATCAGTACCGATAGCCATAAGCAATCCATACGGCGCATAGCACTTGAAGATTACCTGGGACGCATGGTGAAAAAGAATATCAAGCGCTTTGTTAAAGGTCTTCGAGGCAGCGGCGCAAGCGGTATTATTGCGATTGAAGCCAATGGCCAAAAATCTTTATTTCGTAATGCTGTACTGATTAATCCAGAATATATCGAAGTACGCCTGGTTATAGGACTGCCTGCCGATAATCGCCGGGTTGCCGGTTTTCAGGCGCAACAGATGCTCTTTGAGGAACTGCCCAATGTCGTTGAACAGGCACTCTATTATCGTAACCTGAATGCCCGGGAGCTCATTGAATATATCTACAGTGCCGAAGATCAGGATGCCTTGCGAGCCAGTCTGAAAGCGAATAAACTGGTGGCATTTATTGCCAATGGTTCATTGCTGCCACGGCAAAGTGGTATCAGTGATAAACCCATGTCCGGAAACATCATCCCCTTCCAGTCACCCCAGACACTGGAACAGCAAATCACTTTACCCAATGCCGGTGAAATCCGAGGCATGGGTATTCCAGAGGGCGTGACACTCATTGTCGGCGGTGGCTTTCATGGTAAATCGACAATCTTACATGCCCTGGAACAGGGGCCTTATAATCATATTCCCGGTGATGGGCGCGAAAAAGTTGTTAGCGATGAAAGCGCGGTAAAAATCCGCGCGGAAGATGGCCGAATCATTTCCAAAGTAAATATCAGTCCGTTCATCGATCGGCTGCCCTTTAACCGGGACACACGACAGTTCAGTACGGAGAATGCCAGTGGCAGCACTTCCCAAGCGGCCAATATCATTGAAGCATTAGAATGTGGTGCGGAACTGTTATTAATTGACGAAGACACCTCAGCCACTAATTTTATGATCCGTGATGAGCGCATGCAGGCTCTGGTATCCCAGAATAAAGAACCCATTACTCCCCTTTTGTACCGGGTCAGGGAGTTATATGAACAATATAATGTCTCTTCAATCATTGTTATGGGTGGTTCTGGCGACTATTTTGATGTCGCCGATACCGTCATTATGATGGATGAATATAATGCCAGGGATGTCACCCAACAGGCCCGGGCTCTGGCTCATGATCAACACCACGAAATTCCGGACAACTTAGCCAGCCTGGCAAAATTCCAACGCACATCGACCCGCAAACCGGGGCTCAGAGCACTGGATGCCTCGCGCAACAATCTTGCCGTAAAAATCGATGTCAAAGAAACCATTACCATCCTGTATGGTGAACATCGTATAGATCTCTCCCAGGTAGAACAGCTTATCGATATCGGCCAGACCCGTTCGATTGGCCTGATGATTTACTATTATGCCTGTCATTATGATAATGCCCCTGGCAGTCTGGCGGATAAGCTGAAAAAACTGATTCAGGAAGCCCATGAAAAAGGCCTGGATATTTTTAGCCCCTACAAAGTTGGCAACCTTGCCATGCCGCGCCTGTATGAATTAGCCGCAGCTATCAATCGCATTCGCAGTGATGATTGGTCATAGTTTTTTTAACACCTATACTTAAACAAAAGTCACATTAACGGAGCCAAGATGTCAGATATTAAGGATGAATCGCTCGCCAAACAAGGTGAATCGCGGATCAACTGGTCACTCAAGGAAATGCCGGTTATTAATAATTTAATGACCCAGCTGAGCAACGAGCGGCCGTTACAGGGGGTTCGTATCAGTGCCTGCCTGCATATTACCACCGAAACCGCCAATCTAGCCCGGACACTCAAGGCTGCCGGTGCCGATCTGGTCTTATGTGCCAGTAATCCGTTAAGCACTCAGGATGATGTCGCCGCGGCATTAGTAGAGCAATACCAGATACCGGTCTTTGCTATTCGTGGAGAAGCAACGGATATTTATTACCAACATATACAGGCGGCGTTAGATCATCAGCCAGTCATTACTATGGATGATGGTGCCGATCTGGTCAGTGAAATGCATAAAAGCCGGACTGATTTACTTGCTGATATGATTGGCGGCACAGAAGAAACCACAACCGGTGTCATTCGTTTACGCGCTATGGCCGAAGATCAGGCATTGAAATTTCCGGTTATGGCCGTCAATGATGCCATGACCAAACACCTTTTTGATAACCGCTATGGTACCGGCCAAAGCGCACTGGACGGAATTATCCGTGCCACCAATATGTTGCTGGCCGGTAAGACCTTTACCATTGTGGGTTACGGCTGGTGTGGCCGGGGAGTTGCCATGCGGGCCAAGGGTCATGGAGCCCATGTAATAATCACCGAAGTTGATCCGCTTCGAGCCCTGGAAGCAACCATGGATGGCTACCGGGTGATGCCGCTAATGGATGCGGCCAGGGAATCGGACTTTATTATTAGTGTCACTGGTGATAAACACGTCATCGATAAGCCCCATATGGAAGTGATGAATGATGGTTGCGTACTGGCTAATGCCGGTCATTTTAATGTCGAGATTAACATCCCGGCACTGGAATCACTCAGCATCAGTAAATCACAACCCCGTGAATTTGTGGAAGAATACACGCTCAGGGATGGACGGATTATTCGCTTATTAGCGAATGGTCGACTGGTTAATCTGGCCGCAGCAGAAGGACACCCTTCTGCCGTTATGGATATGAGTTTTGCCAACCAGGTATTGTGCGCCATTTATATGAAGCAACATCATAAGCAATTGACTAATACGGTTCATAATGTTCCTGCCGAAATCGATCAACAAATTGCCCGACATAAACTGGATGCCATGGCCATCAAAATTGATCAACTAAGCAATGAACAAAAACACTACCTGACATCCTGGCAGGAAGGTACTTCCTAGTCACAACTGAACGGATTTGATAATGCAGAAACCAACTATAGATGAAATTCTTGAGCGACTGAAAACTCTGCAGGCCGATCTGGAAGCAGAAATGGATCGGATACTGACGGAACAAAGAGAATTATTCCGTTACACACTGGATAAAGGTAAAGTCAGATTCGACTATGGCGTAAAGGTGTTGCAACGTCATCAACGTACCGGCTTACTGAGATATATTTTTGGCGCACATCTAGGCCATTTAATTACCGCACCGATTATTTATAGTATTATCATTCCCATAGTGCTATTAGATATTATGGCTACCCTGTATCAGCAGATCTGTTTTCGCGTCTATGGCATTCCTTTAGTGTCTCGTCGAAAATATATCATCGTTGATCGTCAGCATCTGGCTTATCTGAATATCATTGAAAAACTAAATTGTGTTTATTGTGGTTATAGTAATGGCCTGATCGAATATGTCAGAGAAATCGGCAGCAGAACCGAACAGTACTGGTGTCCGATTAAACATGCCCGACGTACACCTGACCCACACAATTTAGAGAATCATTTTTTAGATTATGGTGATGCCGAAGGCTATAAGATGAGGCATAAAGAAATACGTGAAGCAATTAAAAATTTACAGCAGAATGATTAGTTTCACCTCCGAAGTCAGCATTAATGTTATGACTTCAGAGGTGAAGCGGCGTTAACTTAGCTATTGGCTTCAAGCCAACAAGCGGGCAAACTCTCACCAGAAAGAAACATAAGTGATTTTTTATCAAAATTTTCAGGATCCTGTAATTCTTCTCCTGCATGATAACGGCCAGCTACCTTTGCGTGCAAAGGATTGGTCAGGCCGGAAATATCAAGAACTTCAACAACATCGCCATTACTTTTATTTTTTAGAAACATGTTTATTACCCCTGTTATGAAAAATTTGTTTTCTACTATAACTATAGTTGATTAACGTCTGTTCTCAAGTCCAAAACATTGACTGATTTTACCGGGTCAGGCAATATTAACATCGCTGCTTAGATAAACATCCTGAATCGCATTTAACAGCTGCACCCCTTCTTCCATGGGTCGTTGAAAGGCCTTACGCCCTGAAATCATGCCCATACCGCCAGCTCTTTTATTGATAACAGCAGTTCGAACGGCCTGAGCCAGATCGCCTTCCCCGGATGAGGCTCCGCCCGAATTAATCATACCGATTCGTCCCATATAGCAATTGGCCACCTGGTAACGTACCAGGTCAATTGGATGTTCTGAGGTCAGTTCATCATATACCTTGGGATGAGTTTTACCAAATTTTAAGGCATTGTAACCACCATTGCCTACGGCCTGTTTTTGTTTCACTATATCAGCATTAATTGTCACCGCAAGGTGATTGGCCTGCCCGGTTAAATCGGCACTGGTATGATAATCCTGGCCTTCATGCTTGAACGCGGAGTTTCTTAAATAGGCCCATAATACCGTTACCATCCCCAGCTCATGAGCCCTGGCAAAAGCTTCACTGATTTCCAGGATCTGTCGGCGCGATTCCAGAGAACCGAAATAAACCGTCGCACCCACCGCCACAGCCCCCAGGTCAAATGCCTGTTCCACTGAGGCAAATAATGTTTGATCATAAAAATTAGGATAGCTGAGAATTTCATTATGATTCAGCTTCACCAAAAAAGGGATTTTATGAGCATATTTGCGGGCCACCGAGCTGAACACGCCCAGTGTCGAAGCGGTCGCGTTACAACCGCCTTCAATAGCGAGTTTGATTATGTTTTCAGGGTCAAAATAAATAGGATTGGGGGCAAATGAAGCTCCCGCCGAATGCTCGACCCCCTGATCAACAGGAAGAATCGATAGATAGCCTGTTTGAGCCAGGCGCCCGGTATTAAAAAGCAGCTGCATATTCCTCAGCACTGCCGGTGGGCGGCTGCCAACCGACATAACTCGATCTACGAAATCCGGTCCGGGTAGATGTATTTGCTCTTTAGCAATCGTATGGCATTGGTGACCGAGCAAAGTATCGGCCTCTGCGCCTAATAGCGTGTTTATATCTGTCATGATTTGTCCTCCCTTAAAATCAAAACAGCCATAGTCAGTATATGACTGAAGCGTTTATTATTGCAAGCCATTAAAAATCAAATAAAATCTTTCAATAGACATATGTCAAGTTTTGCCAAAATTGAGCGCTTATTTTTTCAATATTTGCTGAGTAATGGCCGCATAATCCAATGCTTTTTCCGTATCAATGAATATTTCATATTGCTTTTCAGAAACATCAAGCGTCTGCATTTTCTGGCGCTGCTTTTCCATCACAATAATATCAGCATCAGAAACATTATCGTTCTGCGTCTCACGCAGTTTCAAGCGTTGCCTGATGGTCTCCTGACGAGCATGACAGGATAATATATGAAAAGGAATCTGCAGTTGTTCAGCCAGGGCTCGAAATTGCTGGCGCCATTGTTTATCTAAAAAAGTAGCGTCCACAATAACCGCATAACCGGCCGCTAATACGACCTCACTGGTCGCTAACAAATGTCTATAGGTATGCTCGGTTGTAGCATCGCTGTATAGCCGATTATCGTTTTCTGCAAACAGCCTTTTTCGTTCAACATCGGAACGTAACTGAATGGCTTCCAGTTGATCCGCTAGTTGTGAGCTAATCCAGCTCTTGCCACTGCCCGAAAGGCCAAAACTGATAGCCAGAAATTTCCGCCTTGTTTGTTGATACTCGCGCACATAACTTTGTGCCAGATTGAGATAACTGTTTAACTCCTTGAGCGTGTTTTTATAAGCGCTGGATTCGGCACCTTGTTGTGGCAACTTAAGTCCGGCCACTTTTGCTCTGACCATGGCCCGATAGAATTTATAAAATGTCAGTAAAAATAAAGCGCTATAATCCCCGCATTTTAACAAATAGCCATTTAAAAAATGATGTGCAAAAAGCCTTTGTTCATGATCCTGCAGATCCATGATCAAAAAAGCACAATCACTGATAGTATCTATCCAGCGTAAGCTATCATTGAATTCTATACCATCAAAAAGCTGAACCTTATCATCGATTAAAGTGATATTGCCCAGATGCAGATCACCGTGACACTCCCGGATATGACCTTCCTGTTTGCGTCTGAACAATTGTGGGCGAATCGACTGAAACATGGCTAACATGTCAGTATGCAAAGAATCCAGTAATTGCTGTTCCCCGGGTTCAATCTGAACATCAGCAAGAATGCTGTGCAGGATAGAAAAATTCTCCTCCACCGGATTAATAACCGCCTGTTGCGAACCAAAATCAAGCTCTGGGTCGACAATTGCTATCTGTTCATGAAAATCAGCAACGATTGCGATAAGATCATCAATATGATTGAGTTTTAGCCGGTGGTTTTTTACTAACTTCTCAAGCAGGCAATTATGATCAAACTGCTGCATTTTTACGACATAATCAACAATTTCTCCTGGCCCCCCCAGAGTAAATTGATTATTTTTTTTTGTGACGGAAAGTACGTCCAGATAGATTTCTGGGGCAAAGCGGCTATTAAGTGCCAATTCCTGCTGACAGTAATATTGACGTTGTTCGAGACTGGAAAAATTCAGGAAACCAAAGTTGATGGGCTTTTTTAATTTGTATGCGAAGCCCCCGGTAAGAAACACCCAGGATATATGAGTTTCAACTAATTCGATGTGTTCAACGGGATGGTCATAAAACTCAGGGCATAGAAACGCATTAACAATTTGACTCTCGTTCATTGTCGTTGCCATAATCCGGTAACAGGCGGTAAAGCCGTTACTGGATTGTTAATAGGGCTCGAAAATATTCCCGGAATTAATGTAATTGTACCATTTTTTCTACAGCCGACTGCCCGATGAGCTTTTCAAATGTAATGCCCAATAAGCATTGGCCATTATCTAAAGGCTGACACCAGGTAATTTTTCCATCAGCACTGCAAGATTCATCTGATATTGGGAAATTAATTTTCACATGAGTATGGCAGTCAATACAACCATGAGCCTTGAGACTAATTCCACCCTGGCTGACATCATTGAGGTAGAGTTGATGTTCACCCATCATATCATCAATTACAAAGGAAACCGGAATATCAGTAGCATATCGAACAAATTTACGCATTTGCATGATAATCCCTCCTTATTATTTTAAATATAGTTCCATTTACCAGCGTTTCAAGTGGCTGGAGCTATATGATACAGTTAGTATAGATGAATTGAACATCATCCGGTATAGTTAAATTAACAGCACCGGTGCCAAAACAATTCAGAGCACCGGTTAATACATGCGCATTTATGACAAACAGTGAGTGATTGATGCTACCTCAGCCAGATAACGACAATCAACCAATCAATCAAACAGCAGTAGCTGGACAATTACTGCAGATTATCGAACAATTGGCACTGGCAATGCGTCATGGCAAACCACTTCGGCACCCCATCACCCTCGATAGCATTCTGGATCGGGATTTAGAGCTGGACAGCTTATCCCGAGTGGAGTTGCTGCAACGCATTGAACGGAGTTTTCAGGTTCGTCTGCCCGAGCGATTACTGGCGACCGCTGAGACACCCAGAGACTTATTGCGCGGTGTTATAAATGCCACAGGTACCCAAAGCGCCAAAGCGGTTTCTGAAGCAGTAGCACAGCTAGAAGCCACTTTACCAGAGATCGAAGAAGCCAATCCCATTCACGCACAAACGCTGATAGAAGTATTGCAGTGGCATGTAAAAAGTCATCCTCAACGACCTCATATTTACCTCTATGGCGATACCGATGAACCCAGCGTCATCACTTATGCTGAATTAGCCGCAGGCGCCCAGACAATCGCGGCAGGCTTGCAAAAATACGGCATCACATCCGGCCAAACGGTGGCCATTATGTTGCCAACCGGACGTGATTATTTATTTACCTATTTTGCCATCCTGCTGATAGGCGCAATTCCTGTGCCCATTTATCCACCCACTCGCCCCTCACAGCTGGAAGAACATTTACTTCGTCATGCAAAAATTCTCAATAATGCCCGTTCGGTGTTGTTGATTACCGTATCAGAAGCCAAATTACCGGGGCGATTATTAAAAGCACAGGTCGACACACTCAGCCATGTACTGGTTGTAAATGAATTAAATACAGCTCAAGAAGCACCTTATGAGGTACCCGTACACAGCGAAGATATTGCTTTTTTACAATATACTTCTGGCAGCACCGGCACACCTAAAGGAGTGATTCTTACGCACAGCAACTTATTGGCTAATATTCGTGCCATGGGTGAGGTAGTTCAGGCAAGTTCGAAAGATGTTTTTGTCAGCTGGTTACCGCTTTATCATGATATGGGGCTGATTGGGGCCTGGCTCGGTAGCCTCTATTATGCTTCGCCTCTGGTACTCATGTCACCGCTGACTTTTCTGACTCGGCCTTCTCGCTGGTTATGGGCGATCCACAGACATAAAGGCACACTGTCAGCGGCACCTAATTTTGCCTATGAATTTTGTTTAAACAAGATCAGTGATGAGGATATAAAAGAGCTAAATCTCAGCTCCTGGCGAATGGCCTTTAACGGTGCAGAACCGGTCAACCCGAAAACCCTGAAAGATTTCGCCCAACGTTTTGCGCACTATGGCTTTCATGCTGAAGCCATGTCACCGGTCTATGGCCTGGCAGAAAGTGCCGTAGGTCTGGCGTTTCCACCTCCGGGACGCGGAGCCCTGATTGACTGTGTGCAACGTGATGCTTTGCAATTATCGGGCATTGCCCAAAAAGTGATCGGCGACAATGAGCCATGTCTTGAGATTGCCGCCTGTGGTCGGCCATTGCCCGAATATCAACTGCGTATTGTGGATCAATCCGGTCGTGAATTGCCTGAGCGCAGAGAAGGACGTTTGCAATTTAAGGGTCCTTCAGCCACCAGTGGTTATTTCCATAACCCTGAACAGACTCGCCTGTTGTTTGATGGAGAATGGCTGGAAACCGGTGATCTGGCCTATATGGCTGCGGGTGATCTCTATCTGACAGGACGCAGCAAAGAAATCATAATTCGCGCTGGCCGTAATATTTATCCCTACGAGGTTGAACAAGCCGTTGGCACAGTTCCCGGAATACGCAAAGGTTGTGTCGCGGTGTTTGGCACCAGGAATCAGCAATCATCAACGGAACGAATTATTGTCCTGGCTGAGACCCGGGAAACCGATCCGGATGCATTGACGCAATTGCACACCGATGTCGACAAGATAGTCTCGGAAATTTTATTGGGCAGCAGTCCTGATGAAATTTTGCTATTACCACCCCATAGTGTTTTAAAAACATCCAGTGGTAAAATTCGACGTACTGCATGCCGTGACCTTTATGAGCAGGGACAAATTGGTCGCAGTGGTTATTCTGTTGGTCTGCAACTGCTGCGGGTAGCAGCCGCCGGATTGCTGCCCCAATTAAGGAAATTATGGCACAGAAGCCAGGAAAACCTTTATGCGCTCTGGACCTGGAGCTGTTTTTCTTTATTGGCCCCGATCACCTGGTGTGTAGTTGCAGTTTTACCCAGGCTATCCTGGCGTTGGCGCTTTATTCATTCTGTAGCAAGTCTGTTTGCTTTTTTAACCATGACCCCTCTTAAGGTTCATGGCCTGGAAAATCTTACCGACAATAAGGCTTGCGTGTTGATCTGTAATCACGCCAGTTATCTGGATGGCGTCCTGCTGATTGCCATGGTGCCAGGTCCGTTTAGTTTCGTGGCTAAAAAAGAACTGGAAAAAAACTTTATATCGCGAATATTTCTCCAGCGTATCGGCAGTATCTTTGTTGAACGATTTGATAGCCTTCGCGGTGCCAGTGATGCCAAACAATTACAGCAACAGGTACAGCTCGGCAGGCCAGTGTTTGTTTTTCCAGAAGGTACATTTTCAAGAATTACCGGGCTGCGCTCATTTCGTATGGGCGCGTTTACCACGGCCGTAGAGGCAAAAACCGCAATCATCCCCCTGACTCTGCGAGGCACCCGAGCCATACTGGGTGCGGCAACCTGGTATCCAAGAAGAGGAGCTGTCAATGTGACCATCAGCGCCCCCATACATCCTGAAGGCACCGGCTGGGATGAAGCGATCCGCTTGCGCGACCAGGCCAGAGCCGTCATTCTGCATCATTGTGGTGAACCGGATCTCAGTCAGGATTAAATTCTTAGCGCTATCGATTTAATTTTAAGGCTTAAGACATTAAATTATTGAGCCCCGGTATCTAAAAAAGAGCATACAAATACAATTTATCTGCAAAAATCCAATTCGATGATTAATCGTTTTTGAAATCCAGCAGCGGAAATAACTGCACTTCAAATTTTGCTTCTGTTAAATTACTTCTTAAATGCTGATAAATATTTTCAGCTTCGCTGTCATTCGTGGTGATTTCAATCACCATTTTTTGTTTATAACCTGAAACCTGTTCACTGATATCTTCCAGAGTTTGTGTGTGTGCCTGTACCGAAAAGCCCATAAACTCCAATTCTCGCTGTGGAAAAATCAACAGGCAGTCAGTCATCTCATCATAGAGTTCGTCATCCAGGATGAGTTTTAAAATACACGGTTGCATGAGCATCTCCATTAGGAATATTGATTAAAACGTTTAAAAATAATTGGTAGTATCAGCAAAGTTAACAATGTCGAAGTCATTAACCCCCCAATAACAACAATTGCAAGAGGTCGTTGAATTTCAGAACCCGGCCCCGTTGCAAAGACTAACGGCAGCAAACCTAAGGCTGCAATTGATGCCGTCATTAACACCGGGCGAAATCGTCTCAGAGCACCTTCAATGACTACTTCGCCGATGCTTAAACCTTTGGCTAAGAGTTGATTAAAATACGTGATCATAACCACACCGTTTAGAACCGCGATACCAAGCAGGGCAATAAAACCAACCGAAGCTGGTACTGACAGATATTCACCGGTTATCCATAGGGCAAAAATTCCACCAATCAGGGCGAACGGGATATTAACCAACACCATCATGGACTGTGGTATGGAGCCAAAGGTAGTGAACAGAATCAGGAAAATAAGCACGAGAGCAACCGGTATGACAATGGCCAGCTTATTGGCAGCACGTTGTTGATTTTCGAATTTACCTCCCCATTCAAAATAATATCCGGCCGGTATTTCCAAACTCTTAGCTTTTTGTCTAGCCTCTTCTACAAAGCCGACTAAATCACGACCCGAAACATTGGCCACGACCACAGAAAAACGTTTACTTTGCTCTCTTTTTATTGACACGGGGCCATCAGTAGCAACGGCTTCAACCAGCTGATTCAACATCACGGTTTTTTTACCCATTGGCGTGTCAACGGTAATAAACTGTTGTAACATTTCATGCGTGGATGATTTATAGGATTCAGGCGCACGAATCATCAGGGGTATGCGTCGAATACCATCATAGATAATACCGGTTTCCAGGCCATTGATTTGTACTCGAAGAATTTCTTCCACCTGATCGACGCTTAATCCCAGACGACCGGCCATATCCTGATTCACTTTAAGTTTCAGATAACGTAAGCCATCATTCATCTGGGTATTGACATCTTCAGCTCCGGGTATTGTTTCCACCATGGTGACCATTTTTTTCGCCACCTGATTGAGTTCTTCCGGATTATCGCCAAAGATTTTTATTGCCACATCACCTCTTGCGCCCGTTAACATTTCGTCAACTCGCATCTGAATTGGCTGGGTAAAAGCATAGTTGATTCCAGGAAACTGGGATTCTAACACTTCACGGATTGCTGAAATCAATTGCTCTTTAGTTTCCATTCGCCACTCAGACTTTGGTTTGAGCATCAAAAAGGTGTCGGTATCATTTAGTCCCATTGGATCCATACCAATTTCATCGGACCCCACCCTGGCCACCATTCTAATAACTTCAGGCACCTCATTCATAATTGCCTTTTGGATGTGCATATCCATTTGGTATGAATTTTTCAAGCTAATAGAAGGCGATTTCTCTATCTGTAAAACTATGTAGTTTTCATCCATTTGTGGAATAAATGTTTTACCCACCTGGGTATAAACCACTCCGGACAAAGCCAACGCCACAATAGCAGCAGTAACAATGAGTTTATCGTTCTTCAAACTCCATTGCAGTGTTGGTTGATAAACCGTTATTAATTTTCGTATAATCCAGGGGTCTTGATGTGATGGTTTGCCTAAAATAAACGAAGCCAGAGTTGGAATAATCGTTAATGATAAAACCAGTGAACTTCCCAAAGCAAAAATAATCGTTAATGCAACAGGCACAAAGAGTTTACCCTCGAGTCCTTCCAGAGCCAGAAGCGGTAAAAACACAGTCATAATAATCAGGATGCCGGAAATTACCGGAGTAGAAACTTCTTTTAATGCCCGGTAAATGATGTGCATTTTTGGTAATTGTCCCTGTGATTTTTTACTGTCTTTTTCCTGATGTGAGACAATATTTTCCACCACGACCACCGCCGCATCGACCAGCATTCCAACAGCAATCGCCAGACCTCCCAAAGACATTAAATTAGCGGACAAATCAAACCAGCGCATGAGGACAAAGGTCATCAGTGCAGCAAGGGGCAAAATTAATGCAACCGTTATTGCTGCTCTGATATTTCCTAAAAACAAAAGCAATATCAGCATAACTAAAACAACCGCTTCCATTAAGGATTTGGATACACCATAAATAGCGGTATTGACCAGATCACTTCTGTTATAAAAAACATCGATATTAATTCCTTTTGGAAAAGCCGATTGCAATTCTTCTAAACGAGATTCGATACCGGAAATAACTTCACGGGCATTGGCGCCTTTCAATGCCATGACCAGTCCTTCTACCGCTTCCGATTTTCCATCTTGAGTGACCGCCCCATTACGATAGATCGAATCTATTTCAACTTTGGCCAGATCATTAATAGTGATTGCAACATCATTTTTATATTCCACCACTATTTTTTCAATATCGGATATACTGCTCAAATTACCCTGAGTACGAACCAGAAGAACTTCTTCACCTTGATTAAGACGACCTGCACCATCGTTTTTATTATTTTCCTGTAAAGCAGAAATTAATTGTTCCAGGCTTATTTGATACGTTTGTAATTTTTGGTAATCCGGTTTTACCACGTAGGTTCTGGCATAACCGCCTAATGCATTGACATCTGCGACTCCAGGCACCGAACGTAATGCCGGGCGGATTACCCAATCCAGCAAATCACGTTTTTCCATATTGTCCAGCGAATCACCTTCAATAGTAAACATAAACACATCACTGAGTGGCGTTGACAATGGAGCCATACCACCTGTGACACCTTGCGGTAATTCCATATTATTCAAGCGTTCGGATACCAATTGTCGAGCCCAATAAATATCGGTGCCTTCATTAAAATCCAGGGTAATGTCTGCAATTCCGTATTTTGCCAGAGAACGTAGCACTTTCTGGTTAGGCAAACCTAATAATTCAAGTTCTAACGGTGCAATAATTCTTTGTTCTACTTCTGATGGTGTCATGCCGGGCGCTTTAAAAATCATTTTCACCTGCGCCGGTGACACATCAGGAAAAGCATCAATCGGAATTTTTTGAAAAGCCTGCCAGCCTCCAGCCAGCACAGAAAAAACAATTAGAACCACCAGCGTTCTTTGAATAAGAAAAAATTGTAAAATTTTTGATAACATATTAAATTTCCTTATTCTTCGCTGGATTCAATGCCGGCAGCCAAAGCAGATTTAATTGCTGTGGAACCCGTTACAAAGATTGTCAAGGGCAGAGACTGCCGGGTTTCAGGCACAAAATACAACTGCCCGTTGCTTATATTAACAACCTCTATTACTAATGGTTTTATTGCTTGTTCAGACTTTATGAAGACAACTGTTTTATCATTGTATTGACTGATTGCATTGGCTGAAGTCTGAAATACCGTTTGAGATTTTTCTGTCATAAATCGAATTTTGAATAATTGTCCCGAACGAAGTCTGTTGTCGTCATTTTGAACTCCGATATGAATATCAACCGATTGCGTCATGGGATCAACCATTGGGTCGATGTGTTTCACTGTCCCCATTCTCTTGAATGTTTCAATTTCGACTTTCTGTCCCTCGTTTATATCATGGGCTGACTCAACCGGAACTCGAACAACCAGGATTATAGGATTCGTTTCTCCCAGTGAGATTAGAGACTGATTTTTAGAAACACGTTCGCCCAGCCTTACTTCTAAATCAAAAAGCTGGCCATCAATCGGTGATTTAATTTCAAAAACTGCCGGTTGTATCTGTTCGGTTTTTTCCAGTTTTTGAATTGCCTCAGCACTCATACCGATTAATTCCAGACTTTTTTTATGCTGCGATTTATTCAATACATTCTTTTTTACTTCAGCATTAGCCTGTTGTAGTTTTTTTGTCGATGACATTCCGCTTTTATTGAGTTTTACTGTTCTATTTAAATTTTGTTTACTCACTTTCAAATCAGACACCGCAGCTAAAAATCCCTCCTGAATTTTCAATAATTCAGGACTTTCTATCTCAGCAATGACTTCGCCTTGTTTAACGGGTCCATGAACATAATTCAATTTGATAATTTGTCCGGCAAGCGGACTTGATAGACTGCGAATGGTCTTTAGAGGAATTGTCGCTTGTGCAGGATAGATGGCACTTGGTATCAAGTTGGTTTGTTTGGCTATATCAGTCTGCATCCCCATAGATGCTTGTTGGGAGGCACTAAGCTTGACTCCCGCCATCATATCATTGGCAATCGCGACATGGGAATTTGTGCTTATAAGCAAACAACCTGATAAACATAACAATTTCAAATTTGAATTCAACATAATTATTCTACTCCTAAAATGTTTCCGGATATCTGGTTTAATTTTGCGGTTGCCTGCCCCGCCTGGGCTTGTGCCAATTCATAATTTAATTTCGATTCATCGCTCTGTTGTTGAACCAATAATAAGTTTTGAATATTCATTTCGCCTATTTGATAAGCCTCTTCAGACATTGCCAGTGCTTTTTTACTCAGTTCATATTGTTGCTTGGAAAAGATAATATTTTGTTTCGCTGTAGCCAGTGATTGTTGTGCCTTGAAAATTGCTCGCTCAAGCTTAACTTTGGCTCTATCTAAGGTCGCTTTTTTCTCATAAATAGTACGCTTTTTCTCCGCTACCTTAGGCATATACCTGGGATTGATACCCAGTGGAATTGACACTTCAACAATTAAAGATGTATTTTCATCATTTTTGTCTTTGTCATTTTGAGCACCCAGGAATATACGAGGACTTTCCTGTTTCAATGACCGGGTCTTTTTTAATTCTGACTCTGATAGCTGGATATCTGAACTCAGCATGATAACTTCGGGATGCTGGTCTACTGCTTTGGGAGGCAAAAGCCTTTCCTGAATATTTTTCGGGAATGAGTTTGTTTGAGTCCAGCTTTGAAAATTATGCTGGGCCATGGAAAAAGCACTTTGCTTTTTTATCAGCTTATTTTGTTGTTCCAAAACAACCTTGTTGGCTAATATCAAATCAATTTTTGGACTTTCCCCGGCATTGACTTTTTGACTGACTTTTTGTTGTAAGGACCTGCTTTTATGTAATGCAGAACGAGCGGCGTCAATTTCAACTTTGGCAATATGATATTCCCAGACTAAATTTCGCAGTGTCTCTGAAGCCAACCATCTGAGATAAATATCCTGTGCGGTTATTTCATTAGAATAACTATTCGTTAATTGTTTTTGTGCCGACTTTTGACTGGGCATCCAAATCGGAAATTCGATGCCGACCTGCCAATTTTTGTAATCATCATTATCGGTTAAAGCATCGTTTTCATGATGGACAATTATATCGGCATCACCCGAAATCCAGCTATCCGATAAGGATTGATTCGCAGCATGAATTTCTTTAATGCTGTTTTTCACCTGTTGTTGCGGCTGATTCTGGATAACATTATCCATTAATTCGACAAAGTTTATTGAAGCTGCTAGTGCTGAAATGGGCGTCACTATTAAACTGCTGCCCAGTATCATAAGTACATTGATAGATTTCATGAGGTTCATTTTTTCCAATTGACAAACTTGGCGAGGATTATAGGGGTCAAAACTGAATTGAAACTGAAAAGGAAGATGTAAAGGATATAAACCATTATAAAAGCAGGGGGTTTGTACCTTTTTGGTTGCAAAATGTTCCAGCATTTATTCAGGATTTAAGTTATGATTTTATCGGCTTGAATGCCAGCAGTGGAAACCCGTGTTTTTGATTTTCTGATAAATGATTATTCAGTTGACAATGTCCAGATTGATCCAAATCAACATATATTAAAGTTGCCTGTAATATAACTAGTTAAGTGAATAGGCATACCGTAAAATATGAATGTAACGGAAGGTATAAGTTTCATAATACTTCGCAGCTGAACGGACGATTAAGAGACGACCTATGGACATAAATACGATGTCGAGATCAGGGACTTTTGGATCCTATCTGACCCGAAATGACATAAGTCGGCGCTCGTTTTTGAAAATCTGTTCGACTTTTGCATCCTTACTCGCCCTGCCTTCTGACGCTCTTCCGGCACTGTCCGAAAAACTGCGCCAGGCAACTCGTCCTTCGGTTATCTGGCTCTCTTTCCAGGAATGTACCGGCTGTACTGAATCGCTTACCCGTTCACATGCTCCGACAATCGAAGATCTCATTTTTAATTTTATTTCACTAGATTATCACCATACCTTACAGGCCGCTGCAGGAGAAGCAGCAGAAGCCGCCCGACTGACAACGATGAAGCAGTTCTTTGGTCAATATCTGCTGATTGTTGATGGTTCAATTCCGATCGGCAATGGTGGCGTTTACTCCACTATTGCCGGAAAGACTAATCTCGAGATTCTAAAAGAATGCACCGTAGGCGCTAAGGCTGTTATTGCGCTTGGAAGCTGCGCGGCCTTTGGCGGTTTACCGGCTGCCAGCCCTAACCCGACTGGTGCCACCGACGTAGCCACGCTAATGAACAACGGCCTGATTGCAAAAAAAACGCTGGTTAATCTTCCAGGTTGTCCGCCTCTGCCAATTGCAATCAGTAGTGTGCTGGCTCACTTTCTTGCCTTTGATCGGTTTCCTGCACTGGATGATTTGAATCGGCCACTGAGCTTTTATGGCAATACGGTACATGAACGCTGCTCCCGCTACCATTTTTATCAGCAAGAGAAGTTTGTAGAGCGTTTTGATGATGAGGGTGCGCAAAAAGGATGGTGCCTGTATAAGTTGGGGTGCAAGGGCCCAACCACTTATAATGCCTGCAGCGTGTACAAATGGAATCAACAAACCAGCTCCCCTATTGACTCAGGTCATCCCTGTTTAGGATGTTCCGAACCCGGTTTCTGGGACCTGGGCGGTTTTTATCGTAGCCTGGATGACGTTGCGGTCTCCGGCCAGCGAGGCAATAACAAAGCCGACACTGAAGAAGGTCAGCTGCTTTACGAGGATAACTGTGTTTATTGTCATTCTATCGATCCGTCAAAGTTCGCAACCGAAGCAGATAAAATTTCCGAACTGCTGCGTTCTGGAAACATCCGCTCACACCGTCGATTAGAATTTACTGACGATCAGCTTAATATCCTGGATAAATATCTGAAATCAATCAAGTAAGGGGGCAGCATGAAAACACATCATAATTTATTGCTTTTCACCATTGCATCCGCCCTGTTACTGTCTAGTCTTATATCCACTATTCTCCTGGCAGGGCAAGCAGAAAACATCTTTGAGCAAGAAAAAATGGATCGGCCTTGTCCTGGCAAGCGTCCAGATGTTTTTTCCATACATGACCTTGACCAAAGCGGCTCTTTGAACCAGGAAGAATATCGTCACTTTCAAGAGCAAATGGAAAATCACCGTAAAACGACTGGCCGTCCAATGCGCCGTCATTCACCACCGCTGCGTTTTGAAGATGTCGACCAAAACAATGATGGCGTGATAACTGAGGATGAATTGATCTTCGCCTTAAAGAATCGTCTTCGTAGACATAAACGCTATCGTCAAAGAGGCCACTGGTGATACTCGTGGAACCTATTCAAATAGCCCTTTTTTAAATAGTTTTAAAACAGCGTTCAAGTATTTAGCGTGCAAAACAAATTAAATAAATTTAAAAGTGTCAGATAGATTTGAGCGACTCTAATTAATTTTTATGAGTCAGCTTCTGAAGCTGCTCATACAAATGACGTTCTTCCTCAGACAGTGTCATCGGTATATGAATCTGCAATCGTAGATTCAGGTTACCTCGTATATCCTGCTGATAACGTGGCAGGCCTTTGCCACGCAATCGTAACACTGTATCCGCCTGTACGCCGACTGGAATAGAAACTTCCACTTCACCATCATTAGTCACGATAATTCACCGGATGTTGCACCAATAGCTTATCCATTGTAGCTGAAGCTCCTAAAGCATTCTCAAGCAAGCGAAAAAACAATTTTATTGTCTTCAGCAGCAATTTTTACCCGACTGCCTTGTGAACATTCGCCTTTAATAATTTTCATTGCCAGAGGATTTTCCACCTGACGTTCAACTTCGCGTCTCAGGGGTCGGGCACCATAGACTGGATCAAAACCATCACGAGCTAATTTTTTAAACACCGCTTCATCGATATCAAGCTCTATGTCCTTCTGTTTCATACTATCTTGCAGCTCCTTGATAAACATGCGTGCAATCTGCAAAACCTGATCTTCTTCCAGATAATGAAAAACAATAATATCATCAAGACGATTTAAGAATTCCGGTTTGAAGAATTTTTTTACTTCATGCATGACCAGGTGTTTTGCTTCCAGATAATCGGGGGTCTCCGAGCGGATAAAACCAATATTTCTTTTCTCCGGAGAAAGTGCCTCGGTACCAAGATTAGAAGTGCCTATCAAAATAGTATTGCGGAACGATACCGCGTGCCCCTGAGCGTCGGTAAGCTGACCATTCTCCAAAATCTGCAACAGCATATTGAAGACATCCGGATGCGCCTTTTCCACTTCATCCAGCAACACCACCGTATAAGGATTATGGCGAACTTTTTCTGTCAGCTGGCCGCCTTCACCATAACCAATATAACCCGGAGGAGCACCAATCATCTTTGATACTTCATGGCGCTCCATGTATTCTGACATGTCCAGACTAACGATTCGGGTTTCATCATCAAGCAAATAGGCAGCCAGAGCTCGAGCCAGTTCAGTCTTTCCAACTCCGGTAGGTCCCAGAAACAAAAATGAGCCTATGGGTCTGCGCGGGGAACCAATGCCTGCACGATTGCGCCGAATGGCATCGGCAACAGAATGAACAGCATCATCCTGACCAATAATTCGTTGGTGCAAATTATCTTCCATCAAAGTGAGTTTTTCGGCTTCCGACTCCACCATTCGTGCAACCGGAATTCCGGTCCAGTTAGAGACCACTTCCGCAATGTCCTCATCCGTGACCTGTAAATCCACCTTACCGCGTTGCGCTTCCCAGTTCTCGCGTTCAGATTTTAGATGTTGTTCGATATCCAGAATTTTCATCTGCAGACTGGCGGCCAGTTCAAAATTCTGTTCATTAAAGGCTTCGCTCTTATCATGCTGCAACTGCTGATATTCCTGTTCCAGCTTTTTGACATTATAAGGTATGGACACAACCCGGATATGTTTTCGCGAACCGGCTTCATCCATCAGGTCAACGGCCTTATCAGGCAGATGACGATCAGCGATATAGCGTTCTGAAAGACGAGCGGCAGCTTCCAGTGCCTTTGGTTCATAGTGAATATGATGATGTTGTTCATATCGGGGCGCTATACCTTGCATAATGCGAATGGTGTCTTCGACACTGGGTTCACGAACCAGTATGGGATGAAAACGACGTTCCAGTGCTTTATCTGCTTCGACATATTTACGATATTCATCCAGAGTATCCGCGCCAATTACCTGGAGATTG